>OLRY01000357.1_pt1 | contig 61544 bp, 57 predicted proteins | sample 1672541 | NCBI WGS metagenome assembly OLRY01 (sample SAMEA3136697, study PRJEB25190) | human gut metagenome | biome: human gut; feature: human-associated habitat; material: faeces | place: Austria | collected 2013 | reverse complement strand
CGACAGACTGCGGCATCAGCCGGATGGCGTTTTATTATCATTTTAAGGATATCTACGATCTTGTCGAATGGTCGTGCCTGGAGGATGCGACGCAGGCGCTGCAGGGGAAGAAAACGTATGAGACATGGCAGGAAGGCCTGCAGCAGATTTTTGAGGCAGTGCTCGAGAATAAACCATTTATTATGAATGTCTATCACTCTGTAAGCCGGGAGCAGATCGAAACATATCTCTTTCATCTGACGCACGATCTGCTGTACGGTGTCGTGCAGGAAAAAGCAAAGGGAACCGGCATCTCCGAGGCGGATCAGAGTTTTATCGCAGATTTCTATAAGTATAGCTTTACCGGTGTCATGCTCGACTGGATCAAAGACGGAATGAAAGTGGATTACCATATGATTGCGGAAAAAATGCACCGCACGATGGAAGGAAATGTCGTCAATTCCATCCGAAATTTTGAAAAAAGAAATAAAATATAGTTACACTTTACAAAACAGGGCGGATGATAAAAATTTAATCATCCGCCCTGTTTTGTAAATGGAAAAGCGGGGAAAAATGAAGTAAGATTCAAATTGTCAACAGACAATGGCAACACAAATGGAAACTTGTAAAACAAAGAAAGCAGCATAACCTATACGAACCGGAAATTCGAAAAAACATTCCGGCAGTCGTATTTAGAAAAGAAAGGATGAACGTCTATGTCAAAAAAAGGATTAAAATTCGGAATCGTATCAGCAGCAGTCATCGGAGCTGGAGCAGCAGTGCTGCAGGCAAAAAACAAGAGTGAAGCAAAAAAAGCAGCGGAGACAACCACTGTAACATCAGAACCAAAGAATGATTACCGCAACACCGAGCGCGGAAAAGATAAGAAAAACAGCAAAGGCATTTATTACACCAACGGAAACTACGAAGCCTTCGCAAGACCGGAAAAACCGGAAGGCGTCGATGAGAAGAGCGCATACCTCGTAGGAAGCGGCCTCGCAGCCCTCGCAGCAGCGTGTTTCCTCGTAAGAGACGGCCAGATGAAAGGCGATCACATCCACATTCTGGAAGCCATGGATATCGCCGGCGGTGCCTGCGACGGAATCTATGATCCGTCAAGAGGCTACATTATGCGCGGCGGCCGTGAGATGGAGAACCATTTTGAATGTCTGTGGGATCTTTTCCACAGTATTCCTTCCCTTGAGAAACCGGGTGCTTCCGTTCTGGATGAATTCTACTGGCTGAATAAGCATGATCCGAACTACTCTCTCTGCCGTGCAACTGTGAACCGTGGCCAGGATGCACATACAGACGGCAAGTTCAATCTGAGCCAGAAAGGCTGTATGGAAATCATGAAGCTGTTCATGACCAAAGATGAGGATCTCTACGATAAGACTATTGAAGATGTATTTGACGATGAGGTGTTTAATTCCACCTTCTGGCTGTACTGGCGCACCATGTTTGCTTTTGAAAACTGGCACAGTGCACTTGAAATGAAACTTTACTTCCAGCGTTTTATCCATCATATTGCAGGTCTTCCGGATTTCAGTGCCCTGAAATTCACGAAATATAATCAGTACGAATCTCTGATTCTTCCTATGAAGAAATATCTGGAGGACGCAGGTGTTGACTTCCAGTTCAACACAGAAGTCACAAATGTTATCTTTGATTTCAAGGATGGCAAAAAGACCGCTTCTGCTATTGAGTGCAAGGTAAAAGGCGTTGAGCAGGGTATCCTTCTCACAGAAAATGATCTTGTTTTTGTCACAAACGGAAGTTGTACAGAGGGCACGATCTACGGTGATCAGAACCATGCACCGAATGGTGATGCAGAGGTACGTACCAGCGGAGTATGGTCCCTGTGGAAAAATATCGCAGCTCAGGATCCGTCTTTCGGACATCCGGAGAAATTCTGCTCAGACATTGCCAAGACCAACTGGGAATCTGCTACCGTCACCACACTGGATGACCGTATCATCCCTTATATCACTAACATCTGCCAGCGTGATCCACGTACCGGCAAGGTTGTTACCGGTGGTATCGTAAGCTGCCAGGATTCCAAATGGCTCTTAAGCTGGACCATCAACCGTCAGGGACAGTTCAAGGAGCAGGATCCTGATAAAGTCTGCGTATGGGTTTACGGACTTTTCACAGATGTTCCCGGCGACTATATCAAGAAGCCGATGAAGGACTGCACAGGTAAAGAGATCACTGCAGAGTGGCTGTACCACCTTGGTGTTCCGGTGGATCAGATCGATGATATGGCTGAGAACAGTGCAATCTGTGTTCCTACCATGATGCCTTATATCACAGCTTTCTTCATGCCGCGTGCAAAAGGCGACCGCCCGGATGTTATCCCGGATGGCTGTGTGAACTTCGCATTCCTCGGACAGTTTGCTGAAACTCCGCGTGATACCATTTTCACTACAGAATATTCTGTTCGTACTGCAATGGAGGCTGTATATGGTCTTACAGGTGTAGACCGTGGTGTTCCGGAAGTATGGGGAAGTGTTTACGATATCCGTGAGCTTCTTGACAGCTCTGTGAAACTGATGGACGGCAAATCTCCTCTTGAGATCCGGCTCCCAGGACCTCTGAATGCACTGAAGAAGCCTCTTCTGAATGTTGTGAAGGGAACTGTCGTTGAAAAACTTTTGCGGGAGCATAATGTTCTGAAAGATTATATGTAAGATATACAGCCCGCCAGGCAGATATTTTCAATTCAAAAATTGAGATTTGAAAACAGTAATTGAGCCTCAGGTTCTATTTGTGCAACAATTCCCCGGAAATACTTCTCGTGCGGTATTTCCGGGGGATTATTTATTTTCCGATACTATTTTCCCAGTGTTTCATTCATACTTCCAGACCGGAAGCCCTGAAGATCCAATGTTACGTAGGAGAATCCCAGAGTGCGGAATTTCTCTGTGATCTTTGTTCTTGTCTCATTATCTGCAATTTTCAGGATATCCTCTTCCGGGACTTCGATCCTCGCCATTGTTCCATGAATGCGTACGCGGAACTGGTGGAAACCAAGATCTATCAGGAACTGCTCGGCCTGATCCACCATGTGAAGCTTTTCCTCAGTGATGGTTTCACCGTATACAAATCTGGATGCAAGACAGGCAAAGGACGGCTTGTTCCAGGTTGGAAGGTTCATGTGCTTTGACAGCTCACGGATCTCTTCTTTATAGAGGCCTGCTTCCTGGAGAGGACTTCGCACGCCAAGCTCCTGGATGGCTCTTTTTCCCGGGCGGTAATCGCCTAAGTCATCCATGTTGGAGCCTTCTACGATCATATTCATATTATGCGCTTTCGCTGCTTCCCAGAGTTTTGTGAAAATGGCTTTTTTGCAGATGTAGCAGCGGTCAGGTGGATTCTGACGGAAGCCCGGAATGTCAAATTCATTGATCCTGCAGACTTCCTGGCAGATATTGTTATCCTGGCAGAAATCCTCCGTTTCTTTCAGCTCTCTGTCTGTGAAAGAGCAGGGGCATGCAGTGATGGCCATGGCCTTGTCACCAAGTGTCTCCTGTGCTGCTTTCAGAAGAAATGTGGAATCTACGCCGCCGGAAAATGCTACAGCTACGCTTCCAAGAGAATGAATGATATCCTGGAGTTTTCTGTATTTTTTTTCAAGTATGATGTTGTCTGTTTCTGGCATGTGTTATGTTACCTCGCACTTCCGGTCTTTTCTTTTTACTTCATAAAAAATTACATTTCGATCACATCAAGATCATCTGGAACAAAAAGATTTCCGTGATAATACTCTCTGCCTTCTGCTCCGTAAAGTTCTTTACGATTCTTAATGTTCTTATCCTCTGTGTGATACAGTACAAGATTCTTTACGCCAAGCTGCTGGGCAAGCTCGCTGGCATCCTTAACTGTGGAATGATGTTTCTCATAAGGATTGAAGATGTCACGCTGTCCATACAGGCAAAATGCTTCGTGAAACATCCAGTCGCTGCCCTTCGCATATTTCTCCTCGCATTCGTTGTATGGCTCATCTCCGCAGCATGTCAGCACCTTGTTATCTCCGTAGGTCATCTGGAAACCGAACTGTTTCGCCTTGGTAGAGCCGATATCGAAGAATGTTACTTTCTTATTGAGAATCGTTTTCTCTTCGCCGTCTTTTATCTCGATCAGATGAAGTCTGTCACCGATGTACTGTGTCTCTTTCTTGTTGAGAAGCTTAAATGCCATGTCTTTCAGAAGTCCGATCACTTCGTCATGTGCGTAGATATTGGCCTCGCCCTGATAAGCACCCTTCTTCATGTTCTGGCAGATAATTCGGATCACCCAAACAATTCCCATGATATGGTCAACATGCTTATGTGTAACAAAGATCTCATGAACATCCATCAGATCTACGCCTGCTTTCTTAAGCTGGGAAAGCACAGTGTTTCCACCGCCGCCGTCAACCAGAAAATGGCCGTACTCATCGCTGAGCACGAAGCATGTATTATAGCACTCCGTTACCAGTGCGTTGCCTGTTCCAAGCATGGTTAATTTCATTGTTTTTTCTCCTCCTGTATATCACAGCGAATTTCTGCAGTTAGCCACCTGCTGCTCTTTCGCTGTCCGACTGGCTGTAATCTGTTGTAACGTATGTACTTACTATTAACAGCCTGGTATTTTTATTTTCTGTGTTTTTCGTGTCTCATGATACCATTAAGGAAAAATATTTTCAATGAAATTTTCACTGATCATCTCATGAACCAAAGGGCTGGAAATGGCATATTCTCTCTTACGTTATCACCTTTGTTCCACGGTACATTTTCCTGTCTTCTTTTCTGCCTTCTTCTCTTCCTGCCTCAAGTACCTCTGCTTTTGCAAATTCATATACGGATTCCTTCCATCTTTTTGCCATGGGCAACACCTGCTGTTTTGCAGGAGTGGAAGAACATTTTGGGCATATAAAAAGCAGGTGCTATCACATGTCATCCATGTCTGCTCCTGCTTTTTATCATTTGATATACTTTTTTATTTAATTCTCTTCAGCTCATACTCTCTTGTTCCCAGGCCGATCTTCTCTGCCTGATCCAGAGTTGCTTTCCATTCTACATTAGGGTTGGAGTCTTTGAAATGGTCGTGATGGCAGTGCCATCCTGGTTCTGCCAGATGCTCTCCAAGCTGGCTGTTTTCGATCGGTGTTGCCTTGAGACAGGCATCTGCACATGCCTGATCCAGAGCTACCGGGTCAAAGCTTGCGAACATTCCGATATCCGGAAGGATCGGCGCATCGTTCTCACCGTGGCAGTCGCAGTTCGGGCTGATATCCTGTACCAGTGCAATATGAAAATGTGGACGGCCATGACAGACAGCCTGTGCATACTCAGCCATCTTGCGGTCAAGCATTTCATTAGCACTGCTATTCGGATTGTAAACAGCATCAAAACTGCAGGCTCCGATACAGCGGCCACAGCCCTTGCATTTATCATAATCAATAACTGCTTTTTTGTTTACATAAGTAATGGCATCACTTCCACATTCTTTCGCGCAGCGTTTGCATCCACGACAGACTTCTTCGTTGATGGCAGGTTTACCGCTGGCATGCTGCTGCATCTTTCCTGCACGGCTTCCGCAGCCCATACCGATATTCTTCAGAGCACCGCCGAATCCTGTTGACTCATGCCCTTTAAAGTGACTGAGACTGATAAAAATATCCGCATCCATGATCGCATGTCCGATCAGCGCAGTTTTGCAGTATTCTCCGTTTACTACCGGAACCTCTATCTCATCTGTTCCTCGAAGTCCATCTCCAATAATGATCTGGCAGCCTGTAGTAATGGTATTAAAACCATTGAGGTTTGCACAGTCCAGATGCTCCAGAGCATTCTTTCTGCTTCCCGGGTAAAGAGTGTTGCAGTCTGTCAGAAATGGCAGCCCGCCCTGTTCTTTGCAGAGATCTGCCACAGCTTTTGCATAGTTCGGGCGAAGAAATGCCAGGTTTCCCAGCTCACCGAAATGCATCTTAATGGCTACAAATTTTCCGTCCATGTCAATGTCTCTGATTCCGGCAGCAACACAGAGTTTTTTCAGCTTATCAAGCTGGCTGGTTCCCACAGGACAACGAAAATCTGTGAAATAAACTGTTGATTTTTCCATTGTGATGTTTTCTCCTTATTTAATGTCACTTGCTGCCTTTTATTCAATCATCTCTATCTCTGTCTTAAAATACTGTTCCTGAAAGCTTACCTGCGCCATGATTTCCTCGGCCGTCATAGTCATGTTTTCCGGTACTGCCACCCATTTATCTTCCACATCATTAAGACGGTGGATAACAGCGATGATTTTACCTGTAAATTCCTTTATCGGACGATCGATCACGACATGTACGATCTGGCCTGGAGCCAGTTTTTTCTCATGATCTGTCTGTTTCATTTATATTCCTCTGATTTCATTTTCATTATTCCTGTAAATCAAAGATTTATATTTCAATCCGTTCTGCTCTTTACCAGATCCTGGATTCTACAGCCGCACGCTCAATGCCAAGGCCTTTCATATACCGGTCCATGAACGCATCAAATCCCTTCACACCTTCTGCTTCCGGTGCCAGTGTACTTCCTTCATTTCCTTTGAATACATTTTCATCCAGGAAATCAGCAAGATCTTCACCATCATTTTTGTTAATGAGATAAGATGCCAAGATCGCGATTCCCCAGGCTCCTCCTTCTCCTGCGGTTGACATAACGGAAACCGGTGCATTCACTGCATCTGCAAGGATCTGCTGGCCAACACCTTTTGTCTTAAAGAGGCCGCCATGTCCAAGAAGCTTGTCGATCTTCACATGCTCCTGATTAAGAAGGATATCAAGACCTACACGCATAGCTCCAAGACAGGTATAAAGATTGTTTCTCATAAAATTGGCAAGTGTAAATTTGCTCTCCGGAGAGCGGACAAATAGAGGACGTCCCTCCTCAAAGCCAGTCATATGCTCACCTGAGAAATAACAATAGGAAAGAAGTCCGCCACAGTCAGGATCTCCCTCCATTGCTTTATTGTAAAGTGTTCCGAACAATTTGTCCATATCCACTTCCATGCCCATTGCTTCCATAAATTCCTTAAACACATTCACCCAGGCATTCAAATCAGATGTGCAGTTGTTGGAATGTGCCATGGCAACCGGATCACCGGCAGGTGTTGTGACCATATCGATCTCTTTGTACGGTTTGGAAAGAGCTTTTTCCAGGACGATCATGGCAAATACAGAAGTTCCTGCTGAAACATTTCCTGTCCGCTGACGCACACTGTTTGTGGCAACCATACCGGTTCCTGCGTCTCCCTCAGGCGGACACATCGGGATTCCTGCTTGCAGTCTGCCGGTTACATCAAGAAGCTTTGCTCCTTCTTCTGTAAGAGTACCCGCATCCTGTCCTGCAACCATAACCTCCGGCATGATATCGCGGAGTTTCCATGGGAATCCATAAGGAGCTACCAGCTCATCAAATTTCTTCACCATCTCCTCATTGTAGTCTTTTGTTTCGCTGTCGATGGGGAACATACCTGCCGCATCACCGATACCCAGAACTCTTTTTCCGGTAAGCTTCCAGTGTACATAGGCTTCCAGAGTTGTGATATAATCAATATCTTTCACATGCTCCTCGCCGTTTAAGATCGCCTGGTACAGATGTGCAATGCTCCATCTCTGAGGGATATTATAATGGAAAAGTTCTCCAAGTTTCTCAGATGCCTCACCTGTGATATTGTTTCTCCATGTGCGGAACGGAACCATCAGCTCGCCTGCTTTGTTAAACGGCATATATCCGTGCATCATGGCACTGACGCCAAAAGCCCCTACGCTTGTCAGCTCCACTCCATATTTTTCCCGAACATCTTTTGCCATATCCTGATAGCTGGCCTGGAGACCTTTCCAGATTTCCTCCAGGCTGTATGTCCAGATACCATCCACATACTGATTCTCCCATCCGTAACCGCCAGATGCGATGGGCTGGTTCTTATCATCAACCAGAACTGCCTTGATCCTTGTGGAACCGAACTCGATTCCAAGTGCTGTACGTTTCTCAAGAATGGCTGTTTTTGCCTCGTTTACTCTCATTGTAAAAATCCTCCCGTATTATTTGCTGAAATACATATCCCAATTATAATATTCCTGTGAAAAAACATCAACATTTTACATCATAAAAAGGCCGGAACATCCATTTTAGTGATCCGGCCTGTCTATTCAGAAAACTGCTCGGGAGTCCCCTGACATACCTTTCATTTAGCGGTACATCTTCATATAATCTCCATGTGCCTCGATCAGCTCATCACACATTGCCTGGATATCTTTGATATTCAGCTCTGCACCTGTGTGAGGATCCATCATAGCTGCCTGATAGATCTTCTGGCGGTCTTTGGTCACTGCTGCCTCAATAGCAAGGAGCTGCGGACTGACATTGGATGAGTTCATAGCTGCCAGCTGTGTAGGAAGCTTGCCCACTTTTACCGGGTGTACGCCGGTTCCGTCGATATAACATGGAACCTCTACGCAGGCATCTGACGGAAGGTTGTCGATATAACCGTTGTTAAGAACATTTCCACCAATCTTGTACGGTGTGTTTGTAACAACAGCCTCCATGATGTAGGAAGCATACTCTTTACTTCTCTCATGGCCGATCTTGCCGTCTTTGAGGATATCCTCACGCTCTTTTTCCCAACCCTCGATCTGTTTGATACATCTTCTCGGATATTCGTCAAGTGGAATATTGAACTCCTCGATCATCTCCGGATATCTGGATTTGATAAAGAACGGATTGTACTCTGCATTGTGCTCACTGGACTCTGTGCAGTAGTAGCCAAGATGACGGATGTACTCATAACGTACCATATCCTCATGTTTCTCACCGGATGTATTCTTCTCCTCTGCAATTCTGCGGATCTCCGGGTACAGGTCGTTTCCATCTTTGTCATGGATCTCAAGAAGCCATGCCATGTGGTTGATACCTGCGATCAGCTCGGTACGTCCCTCAAGCTTGTCTTCCATTCCCATTCCCTCAAGAAGCTTCTGGGAGCAGACCTGAACACTGTGGCAAAGACCTACTGTACGAATCTTTGTGAAACGCTGCATATAACCGGTGAGCATTGCCATCGGATTGGAGTAATTCAGGAACAAAGTGTTCGGGCATACTTCTTCCATGTCCCGTGCAAACTCTTCCAGAACCGGAATGGTACGAAGTGCACGCATGATTCCGCCGATTCCCAGAGTATCTGCGATGGTCTGTTTGATGCCGTATTTCTTCGGGATCTCAAAGTCTGTTACTGTACATGGCTCATAACCGCCTACCTGAATGGCATTAACTACGAAATCTGCATCGCGAAGTGCATCTTTACGGTTCTCTGCACCGAGATATGTTTTGATCACTGCGCGGTCCTCGTTTACGTTGTGGTTGATGGCACTTAAGATAATTCTGGAATCCTCCAGTCTCTTCTCGTCAATATCATAAAGTGCGATCTCGCTCTCGCGAAGTGCCGGTGTGCACATACAATCGCCAAGTACATTTCTTGCGAAAACCGTGCTTCCTGCTCCCATAAATGTAATTTTGATCATGTTCGTTTCCTCCTGTTTCCTTTGTTGGGTCTCTTATCCGGAATTCTTGTATTTTTCTTTGAAATTCCTGATTTTCTGCTATTTTTGCGGTGCAGTCCCGCTTCGTTTTCTTTGTGATCTTATCATACTACCAGAAACTTGTTTAAAATATGTACTTTGATGTTAATAATTGTTGTTTTGTTGCATGAGATACCTGGAAGTAATTTTCTATAACATTTCTTATGACATAAAAAGCTCTCTGCCCGATACCAGAATTTTATATATTCCGGACCAGACAGAGAGTTCTTTTTTCTTCGTGAAATATATCACAGGATCAGGCTTCAGATTCCGTATAATCCCCCTTTTTTCCCTTCACTACAAGTCTTCTCTTTTCTTCCTTGTATTCTCTCGGACTTCTTCCTGTTCTTGCCTTGAATACCTTTGAAAAAGCCAGGGGATCTCCATACCCTACTCTTGCAGCTACTTCACTGACCTGAATATCTCCGTTTTTCAGAAGAGATTTTGCTTTCTCGATGCGAAGGTTCATAAGATATTCCTGTGGCGAACATCCGAGGCTTTTCTTAAACGAGCTGGTAAGATAGCTCCGGTTTACTCCAATGCGGTCTGCCAGTTCATTGATCTTAAGCCTCTTGTCAAAATTGGCTGCAATGTAATCCACTGCATGCTCCACATAAACGGAATTGGGATATCTGTGGGATGGGAGAAGCTTGCCTTCTCTCAGACATGCATCTCTGTTATCCGTGATCAGATCAGAAAAAAGAAGCATCAGAAGTCCGTTCCGTTTCAGCTCATTTTCAAAAACAAGCTTGTTTGTCCGTACCATTGCATCAATATATTTAGCCACATTTTCCATGCAGTGGATCCTTCGGACCGGATTTTCCCGGCTGAAACCACTTACATGGATCACTTCCTCTGCAGTCATTCCCTCAAATCCTACCCAGCGGTACGTCCAGGGATTATCCATGTCTGCCTCATACCAGGCCTCCACACTGGATGGGATCAGAAATGCCTCTCCGCCGCTCAGATGATACTGGTGTCCATCCATCTCAAAAACCCCGGTCCCGGATTCCACGATATGAAGTACATGCGAGATCCTTTTATTTGGTCCAAATCGATGTCCCGGATCACAGTTTTCCCACCCACAATAAGTAAGACAGAGATCCACCGCACCTTTCTTTAAATTCTCCAGACATTTATAGCTGTCCGAGTTTGTAAAACCAACTGTATGAAGCAACTTTTCACCTCCCTGATATTCTGTGTTCTTCTTTTCAGATCAAACAGTTATCCGTAATCCACAGCTCTGTTCAGGCAGCTGGCAACTCAGCAACAGACCGCCATATCCGGCGGTCTGTCTGTACCAGCTAACTGTTCTGCAGCTGATCCGATCAATCCTCTGCCTCAATTGTATACAATACAGAATGGAAATCACCGTTTGTCTTGTTGCAGTAGTCTCGGTCAACCGGGATTCCTGCATACATCAATTCATTTCCATATGCTTTCAGGCACTTATCTTCCCATTTTACTTTGTAAAGCTGATCCTCGTCAAGACCCTTGAAGCGCAGACGCATCCAGGAAGCATTGACCTTGTTCAGTCTTTCATAGTATCCGGCAACTGCCTGCTTTTTGTCTCTGGAAACAACCATCCATGCAGTATCATTTCCTTCAAACGGGCTTAAGATACGGTAGAAATCACCCTCCACCTGGATCAGGTCACGATGTTCCTTCATGAATTCCACCTGTGCCTTTACCTCTTCGATCTCTTTGGCACTTAAAAGGTTCAGATCCAGCTCATAGCCAAAGGTTCCGAAATATGCCACATTTGCTCTCGTAGAAAGCGGTGTGGTACGGTGCAGCTGATGATTCGGTACTGCTGATACATGAGATCCCATGCTGACGATCGGATAAACAAAGGAAGTACCGTACTGGATCTTCTCTCTCTCAGCAGCATCGGTATCATCACTGGTCCATGTCTGAGGTGCAAAATACAGCATTCCCGGATCAAATCTTGCTCCGCCGCTTGCACAGGATTCAAAAAGAATGTCAGGGAATCTCTCTGTCAGTCTTGTATACAGCTCATAAACACCGAGGATATATTTATGCATGGTCTTACCCTGATCTGCTGCAGATGCACCACGGCTGAAAGGCTCGGACATGTAACGGTTCATATCCCATTTAATGTAGGAAATGGAAGATTCCCCGATAATTTTGGAGATGGAATCATAAATGAAATCCACAACCTCAGGTCTGGAAAAATCAAGAACGTGCTGATGTCTTGAATGGGACTCAAAACGGTCCGGTGCTCCGATGATCCAGTCCGGATGTGCTCTGTAGCAGTCACTGTTCTTGTTTACCATCTCAAGCTCTACCCAGAGACCGAATTTCAGTCCCATCTCCTCGATCTTACGGGAAAGTCCGGAAATTCCGTTTGGAAGCTTGTTCTTATTTACAAACCAGTCGCCAAGGCCCTGATAATCATCGTTTCTTGTTCCGAACCATCCGTCATCCAGAACGAACAGCTCTACCCCAACCTCTTTGGCTTTTTTTGCAATATTGAGGATTTTTTCCTCATCAAAATCAAAATAGGTTGCTTCCCAGTTATTAAGAAGGATCGGGCGGGCGTGATTTCTCCATTTTCCGCGCATCAGGCGGTCACGGTACAGTCTGTGATAAGCCTGGCTCATTCCGTTTAAGCCCTTATCGCTGTATACCATAACAACCTCCGGAGTCTGGAATTCCTCATCTCTGGAAAGTTCCCATGAAAATCCCTGTGGATTGATTCCCATCATAACTCGTGTCATCTCGTAGGTGGAAACCTCGATCTGTGCCAGGAAGTTGCCACTGTACACAAAGCTGAAGCCGAAAACCTCGCCTGTGTCTTCTGTTGTATGAGGACGCTTCAGTGCGATAAACGGATTCTGCTCCGAGCTGGAGCCGGTTCCTGCAAGGCTCTGTACAGCTTGTGTCCCCATCTCAAGTTTGCGTGTTTTTACATAACGCTCACGTGCCCACGCACCGGAAAGGTGTATCATCTCATAATCCATGTCCGGGAATTCTACTGCCACGCTCATGACATTCTCAAGACGGATCTTCTGATCCCCTTTCTGAACAAGGCGTGCACTTCTTGTGATCACCGGATAATCTTCATATACAGAATAGGTAAGAACAAGATCTGTGTCCATCACGGAATCATGAAGTGTGATGTCCAGAGATGTTGCTTCCTCATCGCTCTCTGTATAAGTTGCAGGAAGACCTGCAAGTTTCTTTTTGCCGCCATAGATCTCGTGGGAAACATATTTGAAATCTACGATCTCACTTCCGTTCTCCTGGCGAACAGTAAGAGCGGGGCTTCTGAAATCACCGGTTCCGTAAACAGGATACTCCTGTTTGGTATACTGCATGGAAAGAAGTCCCGGTTCCGGAACGCATACAGCCATCAGGGAACGCATGATCTCCTCGTGAAGATAACTGAAATCCTCTTTATCGCGGATAGCTTTTCCATAGTACAGATTCTCCATCTGGCCATTTTCCATGATACAGGTGATGTAGCTTAAATGTTTGTTATAAATGTGGAATGTCTTTGATCCCTCGTGAAATTTGATCGGCATAATTTTCTCCTTTTTTTTGTTTACTGCGGATAAAAATACCGCTGACAACCTCAATAACCAAATCCTCAGTTATATACATTGTCAGCGGTCTTGTATTACCTTATGTAATATTTCTGATTACAGTTTTCCACCGCTGGTAGCAATACCTTCGATAAACTGTTTCTGGAAGATCATGTAGATCACGATCATCGGAATGCAGGCGATCAGAGATGCAGCCATCAATTCCGGGAATTTGGATACGTACTGGCCCTGCATCTTTGCAAGTGCGGAAGAAAGTACCAGCATATCCTTATCTGTATTAACGATCATCGGCCACATCAGATCTTTGAATGCGAATACAGCTGTGAAAATTCCAAGTGCAACCATACTGGATCTTGTAAGTGGTGCCATGACGTAAAGGAAGGTCTGACCGATGTTACATCCATCAAGTCTGGCAGCCTCCTCCAGATCCTTCGGCAGTCCCATGTATCCCTGTCTCAGAAGGAAGGTACCGAACGCAGTGACAATACCCGGGAATACAAGGGCAAAGATCGTATTCAGCATACCCATCTTGCTGACCATCAGGTACTGCGGGATGATGAAGATCTGTACCGGAACCATCATCTGGAACAGTACAAGACTAAAGCAGAGATCACGACCCTTGAAATTCAGTCGTCCAAATGCATAGCCTGCCATAGTTGCTGTAAGAACCGCACACACTACTCGGAAGAAGATCAGAAGCAGTGTATTCTTGTACAGAAGCAGGAAGTTCATGTTATTGATAACAGAAATAAATGCGTCTTTTCTCCATATTTTCGGGAAAATGGTGAAAGGATCTACAGATGTTGCTTCCGTTACAGATTTAAAAGCTGTCAGGATCATCCAGATAAATGGCACAAGCATCGTTATGGACACAATGATCAGTATAACATGTATTAAAATAGTGGTTAATTTCTTTTTTGTTTCCATACTATCCATGGTTAATCCCCCTTTTTAGTTGTAGAATACCCATTTCTTCTGACCGATCATCTGGAATACTGTCAGGATCATGGTAATAATAAGAAGTACTACTACGATCGTAGCGCCGTATCCCATGTTCTTATTGATAAATGCATATTTGTAGAACAGATAAACCAGTGACTGAGTCTTGGTAAGTGCCGGGTTTGACTTGTCAATAACCATATAGATCAGGTCGAATACCTGAAGGGATCCGATCACACGGGTAACAAGTACGAAGAAAATGGTTGGTGAAAGAAGCGGGATCGTGATGTTAAAGAATGCATTCACACCTGTAGCACCGTCAATAGATGCAGCTTCATAATAGTCTCTCGGGATTTCCTGAAGTCCTGACAGGAAAAGAACCATATTGTAACCGATGATAGACCATACACCGATGATCGCAACTGCAAATACTGCAATTTTCGGATTAGAAACCCAGTTTACATGAACATGGAAAACGTTATTGATAAGACCATAATCAGAGTTGAACAGCCATCTCCATACCATAGCTACCGCTGCCGGAGCTGCTACCATCGGGAGGAAGATGATGGTTCTGTAAACAGAACGGCCCTTCATCTTTCTGTTAAGAAGTACTGCAAGAACAAGTGCGATGGCAATGGAAAAAGGAACCTCCACGATCGCATATTTGAATGTGTTGATCAGTGCCTGCCAGATCTCTTTATCTGCAAAAACCTTCTGATAGTTCTGTAAACCGATAAAGATATTTCCTTTACCAAAATCTCCTGTTTTGAAAAAGCTCTGGTAAATAGTCTGGAAGATCGGAATGATGTTCAATACGATCAGTCCGATGGTTGTTGGGAGAATAAACAGCCAGCCCCAGAGGAACTCACTGCGCTCTCTCTTTGTCCGTGCCTGTGACTTGGTAGTTTTAGCCATAAGAATCACTCCTTCTATTCCTTCTATGTATGAGGCCGCTGCACCTGAGTGCGGCGGCCCCTCTCATTACTGCACTTAATTATCGGTGTTTCTTAATGCTTACTCCTCAGCCAGCTTCTCGTTCATCTGATCAGCCATCTGCTTGCAAGCCTCTTCCATTGTGATGTCGCCTGTGTATACGCCCTTAAGGATTTCGTTGTCCTCGTTCTCCCATGTTACAGTAGATTTGGAGTATGGACGGATCTCCATGTCATCCATCATGTTCAGATAAGCCTGAAGGTTGAAGTCTGCGGATTTAGCCCATGCATCAGATGTATCTTTGTATGCACTCATTGTAACACCAAGCTCAGCCTGTTTCTCCTGAGCCTCTTTGGATCCGAGGTACTCGATCAGCTGCCAAGCTTCGTCTGTGTGCTCACCGGAAGCAGATGCTGCCCATCCAAGTCCGTTATATGAGGAAGCTCTTCTGCCTGTCTCAGCGTTCTTAGGAAGCTCTACACAATCACAGTTAGCTGCTGTGTACTCGTTCTCTTTAAATGCTGCAAGCATCCAGGAGCCCTGGCATGTCATAGCGATCTTGCCAGCCTCGAAAAGTACGTCCTCGTTGTTCTCGGACATTGTCTCAAGAGACGGGATCACGCCATCCTTGATCCATCCTTCCAGTGTCTGCATAGCTGCGATCGTCTTCTCATCATCCCAGCCGGATTTTGTCTTGTCATCGCTGATGATGTATCCGCCGTTATCATAGATCAGGTTGTAGTATCCGGCCTGGTTGTTATCATTTCTCATTGCGAGACCGTACTGGGAACCATCATCCTTAGTAAGCTTCTTAGCTGCCTCTGTAACATCATCCCATGTCCAGTCAGCTGTCGGATAATCAAGTCCTGCCTCGTCAAATAATGTCTTGTTGTACCAGAGAGCGATTGTATCTATATCCTTCGGTACTGCATAATATTTATCATCGTATGTATACAGTCCCCAGATATCCTCCGGATAGTTCTCCGGATCGATCAGATCGCTGTCTTTGATCTTATCGGTCAGATCAAGAAGCATATCGTTGGACATGTATCTCTGACTCTCGTTGGAGTGCATCCAGAATACGTCCGGAAGGGAACCACCCTGTGCACCGGCCTCGAGCATTGTCCAGTACTCATCCCATTTAACAACAGAAATCTCTGTCTTGATTCCTGTCTTCTCTGTGAAGTCTGCAAGAATTTCTTTGATTCCCGGCTCCTGGTTGGTGTCCCAGATGGATACGGAAAGTGTAACATCGTCACCTTTTGCATATACCGGAACTGCTGTCATTACCATGGCACCTGCTAACAATAATGCTGCTACTCTTTTGAAATTCATAACTTCTTCCTCCTTTTAAATCTTTCTTATTTTCCCTCTTTCTTTGGTCAGTTTTTATATTTTTTTCACGTTCCTGACCGTTGATATTATTATAATTGCACATGGAAAAATGATAAATGGATTATTGTCATTTCAATATGGAAAAATGTTATTATTTGTTCATTTTATCCATTTTTTATTCATACTTTGTTAATTATCCGTCATTTTTTCCTGTGTTTTTATGTTTTTTTATATTTTTCCATAATTTCCACTATTTTTGAGTATGTTTTGAAACCATTTTGTTTCTTTATGGCAAAACTAACATTTTTACATGTCTGTTTTTGTATGTTTTTACTAACTCAAAACATGTACAAATGTCATTTGACGAAAAAATTGTTTTCCCGTTCCTAACATAATTCCATGCGTGCCATTATTTCTACATATGCACGCAAAATTCCATGTTTTTTATTCAGTCCCATAAAATGTGCTGTATCCTCCGGTTTTCCCTCAAAAGATTTTCAGCCACACCGGTTTTCTCACAGTCAGACGGGTATTTACGATCCGCATTCACAGCGAAGCGTATTACTGAACACACTTTATAATGCACAGGATACTTATCTGTGTTCCCTCTCTTTACACACAGTCGAAAACTGTGCTAAGATTACCTGTATCGGACTTTACAACTGTGGTCTGTTTTTCATTTTTATATTTCTATATAAGGAGGTATTTCGTTATGAATCTTTTGAATGAAGATAATGTTGTTCATGTATTTCTCAACAAACTGGGCGACATCGTGATCGCCAATCTTCTTTTTATTCTCTGCAGTATCCCGGTGATCACCATCGGGCCGTCACTGACTGCCCTTTATCACTGCATGATGCGTACAGTAAAGGGGAATAACAACGGCACGACGAAAACATTTTTCAGAGCTTTTAAGGAAAACTTCAAACAGTCACTGATCGTATGGCTGCTGACCCTTGCTGCCGGAGCCGTGATCATCCTGAATATACGTTTCCTGCTCCATGCAGAAGGAAGTGCTGCACATATGCTCTTTTATCTTTCTGTGGGAGTCCTGACTCTGCTGATTATTTTTACTTTATACATCTTCCCGGTGATCGCAACCTTTGCCAATACGCTGGGAGCACTTTGCAGAAATGCATTTCTGTTGGCATTTATGCATTTTCCCACAACGATCGCCATTGCAGTGATCACGATCTTTCCATTATATATGACTTATCTTGATGTAAAGCTGCAGCCACTTTACGTATGCTGCTGGTTTTTCTTCGGATTTGGACTTGTAGCTTTTATCAATTCGATGCTTTTGTATCGTTTTTTTAAGAAACTGCTTCCTCCGGAGGAGGATATTACACTTTTGTGACAAAAAACAGGAGGCCCAGTCAAATGAAAAAAGAACCCAACCCCCAGCACGCTCTTTCCGTCTACTTCTGCGGTCAGGAAGACTGTGGCCCGAACCACTCCTTCGGTCCAGCCATGCGCCCACACTACCTCCTCCACGTGATCTTCCACGGCAAAGGCATCTACCAGTGCAGCGGCCACACCTACCATCTGAAAGCAGGTGATGCTTTTCTCATCCGTCCAATGGACTCCATCTACTACCGCGCTGACAGCTCCGAACCCTGGAGCTATGCCTGGGCGGGCTTTGACGGCTCCACCTGCAAAGAAATCCTGAAACAAACCATATTTTCCGACTCTCTCATCTTCACCCCGGAAACACCCTCCCTGAAAAACAGCCTCCTTACCCACATGCAAAACCTCCTTGACACCTTTTCCGAAAACAACGGAAACGGCCTTGCCTCCGCAGGAAACCTCCTCCTGATGCTATCCGTCATGCAAAAAAAGCCTTCCGAAAGCAGAACCGACATCTCAACCCTCTACTTTCAGCAAGCTTCCGAATACATCAGGAACAATTACGCCTACCCTATCCATATCTCTGACGTGGCACGCTACGTAGGAATCGAACGTTCCTACCTTTACCGTATCTTCATGGAACACGAAAATACATCACCAAAACAATATCTCCTGAAACACCGCCTCCAGATGGCAGCCCAGCTTCTCTGTTCTTCCTCCTGCACCATCACAGAAGCAGCACTCTCCTGCGGTTTCCGGGACGCCCCATCCTTCTGCAACTATTTCCGACAGGGAACCGGCTACACTCCAAAGGAATTCCGCAAAGCCTACAGCGGAACTATCTACATCTGACCAGATACCTGCACTCCGTCATTTTTCTGCCTGATGAAAGATAATATCTCTTAACTGCAGACAGTCCGGAACAATTTCATAACAGCAAAAAAGACGGAAACCATCCTGCAGACTCTGCAAATGATCTCCGTCTTTTATTTTTTTCCTGAAAAGAAATGCTTGATAAACACATACAAAACAATAATAAAAGCAAACACATAACCAAAGGCGCCCAACGCCGGAATCCCCCACAGCTTTGGTTTCATATCCGTAGTGCAGATAATGCTGGAACTGATCAGAAGTGCCATCACCCACAGCCCCATCACAATATTCCGCACCAGCCGGCGCAAAAGCCACGCCAGATCATCCGAGGCATGAAGATCCAGATTGATTTTCGTCTGCCCTTTCATACAGCCCTGAAGAAAATCTGCTGCCAGAGAAGGAATATCCACTGCACGTTTCAGGGACCAGGCAAGATTTTTTCCTTCTTTTTTTATCTCACGCTTCCAGTTCCCGTTGCTGAACAACTGCTCCTTGAGCCTTGCTACGGCAATCTGTGTCATATTGATCTCCGGGCAGATCTCAGCCAGAACCCCTTCAACATGGGTCAGTCCTCGCGCAAGCATGGTCAGTCCGTGAGGCATCATGATCTTATTCTCCTTCATGACCTCCATCAGATCCACCATGACTTCTGCCACATCAATGTTTCCCATATCTGCAGTACCGTATTTATCCATAAGTCCGCGGATATCCTCATACAGCTTGCTGGAATCCGGTTTTCCTTTAAATTCACCAAGAGCCAGGACCGCATCCTGGATCTTGCCTATATTGTTCATGGCAACACCTTCGATGGCTTCGCTGATCAACTGGCGGTCTCGCTCCGTCAGCCGTCCCATCATTCCCATGTCGATCCAGACGATCTTTCCCTCCTGGATCCTCACGTTTCCCGGATGCGGGTCTGCGTGGAAAAAGCCGTCCTCCATCACCTGTTTGATGAAATTATCCACATATTTCGTTCCGACCTCATTAAGATCATAACCATTGGACAGAAGATCAGCCTTATCATTGACAGCAAAACCGTCAATATATTCCATCACAAGAATATGCGGCGAAATATACTCACGGTATAGGATCGGCACTTTCACAAAAGCCACATCTTTGTTCTTTTTTGCAAATTCTGCCATGTTTGCAGCTTCCGTCAGGAAATTCATCTCCTCCTGGGTCACAGTCCACAGTTCACTTAAAACCATGTTCAGATCCACCATGCCCTTAATGCTCACCGGAGGCATCAGACGTACAGCCTTGTGCATCAGACCGATATCCCTGGCCATGGTCTCATAGATTCCTTTTCGCTGAACCTTGATCACAACCTCTTCGCCTGTTTTCAATGTAGCCCGATGCACCTGGGCAATCGATGCTGCTCCCAGGGGTTTCTGCTCAATATGCTGAAACTCTGCCTGCCACGGACAGCCCATGGACTCTTCCAGTACCTCGATCACCTGGGAAAAAGGCATCGGCGGTACATCAGAGCAGAGCTTCATCAGCTCGTCACAGTATCTCTTTGGAAGAATATCAGAACGCAGGGACATGATCTGACCCAACTTGATATAAGTTGGGCCCAGATCTTCCAGTATGAGCCGGAGCTTCTCAGGAGAAACACCCCGGGTGATTGCATGCTTTTTCAGAACGGCTGTGATCTCTCTCAGCCGTTCTCCATATCCGTTATTTTCTTTCTTCTCCTGTTCTTCTCTGCCCATATGATTCTCCGTTTACATTGTTGTCAGCTGGCTATCCTTTCCTGTCTATCATTTTTCGCAATTCAACAGGGGACTTACCTTGATCTGTTTTGATCAGACTCCTTTTATTCTGCCGTATCTTCACTTCCTGCTTCTTCCGCAGTCTCCTCAGCAGAAGAAGTCTCAGCCTCCGGCTCTTCTGCAGGTGCCTCTTCTGCCGGAGAAGCCTCAGCTGCTTTTTTCTCAGCAGCCTCAGCCTGCATGCTCTCGATCTGTGCCTTCACTGCCGCCAGCTGCTCCGGTGTCAGTTTGGAAATCGTTGCCTTCAGCTCTTCCTGATCATTCTTTCTGGCTGCGGACTCCTTTACAGAATCAGCTGCTGACTTAACTGTTGATTTAATATTGTGCTTCAGTTCCTGATTGAGGACCTTGCCCTGCTCAACAGTAAGCTCGCCTTTTTTAACCAGATCATCCAGGATCTCTTTTGATTTCTCAGCTGTCACTGCTGCTGTACCAATTCCTGCCAGTAAAATTTTCTTCAGTCCTTCTCCTAATTCCATAGTATATTCTCCTTTCCTGAAAACACACTCTGCCTGATATTGTAACCAACAATAAGACAGAACATCCTCGTTATCTCTGAATTCCTATTTCTTGTTAATTACGTAACTGTTCAATATCTTCACAGTTAGCAGACTGCTGAATTGTTCAGCTTTTTTACAATACTCCCAGAAAAACAAGTCCTTTGGGAACAAAAATGATCAGTCCCACAATGGCTGCCATGATAGCTGCGATCAGTACTGCACCGGCTGCTGTATCTTTGGCGATCTTTGCAAGAGGCTTACGCTCCTGGGTTACAAGGTCAACCACAGATTCCACAGCTGTATTCACCAGCTCCAGCGACATCACCATACCGAAAAGTCCCAGACAGATACACCACTCAGTCATCGAAAGCCTCAGTATCACTCCTGCGATCACTACGAGAACTGCCACTGTGCAGTGGATCTTCATATTCCGCTCATTGCGGATGCAGGTAAAAATTCCCTGGAAAGCATATCCGAAACTCTTATACAGCGGATCCTTCTTTCTGCCTGTCATTTCCCTCACCTGATTTCCTGTGTATATTCTTCCCACACGGTTCAGTCTGCTGTCCACTCCGTAAACAACAGTACCATTTACAGCTATTACCAGCAAACAACAGCTTACACAGCTCTGTTTACAGGCCTCTATCCTTCATAGATCTTATCTTCTGTGTCCGGGAATCTTAGGTTTATTATAGCAAGTTTGTAGTAATATTTCCAGTATTTCGGAAAATTTATGAAAATTTAAGAGGTGTATGTGGTTATTCACAGATAACTCTATTCCACATTTTTCAATGCCTCATCCATTGGCACATGGCGGATCCTGCGGAACTCCAGGATTGCAACAACTGCATAAGATGCAATACCAATGGCCATCATTTTTACATAGATCATCGGATCCACCCACATGGTAATCCAGCCTGAAATACTGGAAAGCATCATCTCACGGAACAGAACTTCCATTACCTGCCGCTCAATAGGAAGGCTCAAAAGCAGACAGAACACAACCACAAGGGATGTAGACAGGATATAAAGCCTGCTGATCTCGCCATCTGTATAGCCAAGGATCTTGGTTATGGAAATCGACTGGGCATTTTTTTCGATGATGACCTTGGAAAGAAGATAGATCACAACCAGAAAAATGATCACAGCAAATCCGTACATCATTCCCATCATATCTCCCATGGAAACATCCAGCTGCCTGGATATCTTTGTAAGAGATTCCAGATCGACCACTGAGCCGATATATTTTTCCTTGATGTCCTTAATCTCCGTATTGGAAAAATATCCGCCAAAATAATCATCTCCCAGGTCAAAAATCTCATTCAGATTGCTGCGTTCCATAAACACGCACAATCCTGCCGTATATTCATAGATCCCATCAACCTTGAAAGAATATTCATCACTTTCATACTTTTCCTTAAGTGTGATGGTATCGCCCTCTTTAATCCGGAATTTATCCGCATAGGCACTGGAAATATAAACACCGTCTCCGGAAAGATCCGCATGAATATATTTACTGTCCGGCTCCACACCGTACAGAAATATTTCCTCACTCTTATATTTTCCAGGAAGCGTATTCAGGGAGTATGCAGAAAATTTTTCCGCATCTTTATTGTCTGTCCTGGTATCCATATAATATTCCAGAAGCGATATCATGCCATCCAGCTTGTTTCCAGATGTTACGCTTGCAGGAACACTCAGCATGTACTGATATTTCGCCAGCATATTATTCCGGATCTCAAGCTGATAATGATCCAGAGCAGATGGCAGAAGCATTCCGAAAAATAACAAAAGATTGGCAAAAACAACTCCAATAAACAGTACAATATAATTGCTTGTATTCTGGAAGATCACACGCAAACGGAACCTGGAAAAGATACCGATCTTCGGACTCAGATATATGGCACGCTTCTGTTTTTTTCCGGAGAAATCCCTTCGAAGGAATTTAAGCGGAGAAAGCTGCAGCCTGTAGCGGAGCACTGCATAATTGATCAGAACCATGATCACAACCGGCACAACGGTTGTCAGAAGAAACGCTTCTGCATTCCAGATCGTCACATATGTCGGCAGGCTGTAGCTGCCGTAATACATGGCAGCGCATACATCTTTAAACACTGTATATCCCAGAATATTTCCGACCACTGCACCCGCCAAAGTAACCAGAACCGGCAACGTCATATAATGCCGGATCAGCTCCTGGCGTGTATAGCCGGATGCTCGCAAGGTACCGATAACTCCCGCTTCTTTTCGGATCGTGTTACTGATGGTGATCCCAAACACAAATGCCATAATTACAATAACGATATAAAGAAGCATGATCACCATGGCCTTGTCTCCACCCATATCATCACCTGTAAATATAATGGCCTGGTTCAGATATCTTGGGACAAAAGCTTCCAGTGTCACTGCTTTTCCAATATCTTCCATCAGATCCTCTGACACTTCTTTTTCCTGTTTTTCGTCTTTCGGCTGCTTATTGTAGATCCAGGAGTAGTTGTACTGAAGCTTATCCTGGTTCAGTGCCTCAAAGCCTTCCGGTGTCACGATTCCAACTCCGAATTTTACAGAATCAAACATTGAATCATTGTTATCCTGAAACAGGGCACTGTAGTCAGAAAGAGCAACAAGACCCGTGATCCTCCAGGATTTTTTTCCACGGGTAATGATGTCCCCTGTTTTCAGGCTGTTGTTGTCCGCATACATACGGTCAATGGCAATCTCATCCTCGCCCTCCGGCATCTCACCCTCCATCAGGCAGACCTTGTTCACCTGCTCACGGTTCCTGAAGAAACGCATAGTACTTCCGTTATCCAGCTCTTCTTCTATGTAAAAATTTTCGTAAAGCTTTACGCCAGAAGCTTCGATATCTTTCCACTGGGATCTGTAAACTTTCTCTGCTGTGCGGAAATTTCCGTTTTCAATATTGTACTTGTCAAAGCTGTCATTATAGGCTTTCAGCATGCTTCCGTCTGCAACCAGAAAGCCGGATACAAATCCGATGGTCAGCATCATCATAAGAAAAACCACTAGATATTTTCCAAATTCCCCTTTCAGCTCTCTGGGGATACGCTTACGCAAAGGATTCTTCATAACGCCCCCTTACCATTCCAGCTCAGCTGCCGGAATCTTGCTCTCATTCTGATAGTTCCTGCGGATCATGCCGTCGCGGAGTTTTACCACACGATCTGCCATATCTTTGATGGCATCGTTATGCGTTACCATAACAATGGTGTTTCCGTACTTGTGATTAACAGTCTCAATAAGCTTAAGGATCTCCTTGGATGTGTTATAATCCAGTGCTCCCGTAGGCTCGTCACAGAGCAGGATATCTGGATTTTTCACAATGGCACGGCCAATGGCTGTACGTTGCTGCTGACCTCCGGAAAGCTGGTTGGGAAGTTTCCTCTGATGTTCGTAAAGTCCCAGAGTTGTAAGAAGCTCATCTACTTCCAGCGGCTTGTCACTTAAGCAGGCACCTACTTCAATATTCTCACGTACTGTCAGGTTCGGGATCAGATTGTACATCTGAAATATATATCCCAAATGCTTTCTTCTGTAAAGAGAAAGCTTCTTTTCTTTCATATCCTCCAGACGTTCTCCCTGAATGGTAATGCTTCCCGAATCTGCCCCGTCAATGCCTCCGATAATATTCAGAAGTGTGGATTTTCCGGAACCGGACGGTCCCAGAAGAACGCAGAATTCTCCTTTTTCTATATCAAGATCGATGCCTTTCAGAACATCCACATGGCTCTCACCTGTTCCGAAAGATTTCCTGATTCCTTTTATCTCCAGAAACATATTTCTCCTCCTTCCATTCCCGGAATGTATCTTATAGCACTCCCGAAAATTGCTATAATTATATTGATTATACTTTTGTATATATGTTAGTTCCGGCTTACTATTTTGTCAAGATATCGCATGATTTTCGTAGTTTTTTCGTAATACGGTACAACCTGCATAACGAAGCTGTTATTACTGTTCACTCCGTGCCCTGCAACATGCTGTTTTCCCATTGTTCCATACTTGCCAAAGCCTGTAAAAAAGTATATAATGAACGAGTATTTGTATCTTTTTAACAAAACTAATTTTATCTATAATAAAGGAGTGAATATTGAAAGTGGACCCCAGCGACACTTACCAGATAATCATATTACTTGTTCTGCTGGCATTGTCAGCCTTTTTCTCATCTAACGAAACCGCGCTGATGTCGGTAAACAGGATCCGGCTCCGCTCCCTTGCAGATGAAGGGAATAAGCGTGCAGCCATGGCTCTTGATATTCTGGAAAACCAGACGCCCAAGCTTCTCAGTGCGATTCTCATCGGCAACAACATTGTGAACATTTCGGCATCTTCCCTTGCAACGACCCTTGCATACAGTTTTGGCGGATATATGGTCAGCATTGTTACTCTGATCCTTACCGTACTGATCCTTATTTTCGGTGAGATCACGCCTAAGAATTATGCAACCATCAATTCTGAGAAAATTACTCTCCGCTATATCCCGGTTTTTAAATTTCTCATGACCATCATGACACCGGTTATTTTTATCATCAATCTGTTTTCCAGAGGCGTGATGCGGCTTATGCGCGTTGACCCGGATGAAGCCAACAAAGCCATGACCGAAGAAGAACTTCGTACGATCGTGGATGTAAGCCATGAGGACGGCGTCATTGAATCCGATGAAAAAGAAATGATCTACAATGTATTTGATCTGGGCGATGCCACAGCCAAAGATATCATGGTACCGAGAGTTCATGTAACTTTTGCAGATGTGGCTTCCACCTATGATGAGCTGATCGATATTTTCCGCGAAGATAAATTCACACGTCTCCCTGTTTATAAAGACAGCCAGAATAATATCGTGGGAATTATCAATATGAAGGATCTTCTTCTCTACGACAAGGACACAGAATTCGTAATAGACAATTTTCTCCGGAAACCGCACTTCACATACGAGCGCAAGAGTATTTCCGATCTGCTTGTTGAAATGAAGGATTCCACCTTTAACATTGCCATTGTGCTGGATGAATACGGCGATATGGCCGGTCTTATCACACTGGAGGATATCCTGGAGGAGATCGTCGGTGAGATCCATGACGAGTACGATGAGAAAGAGGACGAGCTTGTCCAGAAGATCAGCGACCGTGAATATATCATTGAAGGTTCCATGCATCTGGATGATGTGAACGACCATCTTCACACAGAGCTGGATTCTGAGGATTATGATTCCCTTGGCGGATTTATCATTGAACATCTGGACCGCCTGCCTGTTGCAGGTGATGAAGTGATCACAGAGGAAGGTATCCGTCTTATTGTGGAAAAACTGGATAAAAACCGTATTGAGCAGGTTCATGTTTACCTTCCGGAAAAAACTCCGGAAGCAGAGGAAAATCCGGAAACATAAAAACAAATAATACTCTGACATCGGAACTGTCATTCGCACCGCAATACGCGATTTCTGTGATTGACAGTTCCGATATTTTATATTATAATAATATAAAATTTTTATCTATATTTACTAAATGCAATGACAGGGAGTAGTACATAGTATCCGGATGCCCAGAGAGAAGATGGCCGGTGAGAATCTTCGTGACAGAACTATGGAAGTAGCCCTCGAGCAGTGAACTGAACCATGAATTTTCATGCAGTAGGCTTCAACGTTATTCCTACGTTACAGGGAAGCAGTATATTTGTACTGACAGAGAGCAGAGTTTTACCTCTGAAAACAGGTGGTACCGCGGAATCATCCGTCCTGAGCATATTTATTCGATATGCCGGGACTTTTTTATTGGAAAAAATATCCCGTGGCAGCCCTTATCTGCTTAACTATCCACATCACCAAAGGAGGGAACCAATTCATGAAACAGATTTCCGGAAACAAATTGCTTGTAAAAGCCTTAAAAGAAGAAGGCGTTGATGTTCTGTTCGGTTATCCTGGTGCCTGCACCATTGATATCAGTGACGAATTATATAAACAGAGCGACATTGACATCATTCTGCCGCGCCATGAGCAGGCCCTTGTCCATGAAGCTGACGCCTACGCCAGAACAACCGGAAAAGTCGGCGTATGTCTTGTTACCAGCGGCCCTGGAGCCACCAACCTTGTGACAGGTCTTGCAACTGCCAACTACGACAGCGTTCCACTTGTATGCTTCACCGGTCAGGTAGCACGTCACCTGATCGGCAACGATGCTTTCCAGGAGGTTGATATCGTAGGAATCACAAGAAGCATTACAAAATACGGAGTAACCGTCCGTAATCGTGAAGATCTTGGCCGTATTATCAAAGAAGCATTCTACATTGCACGTACCGGACGCCCCGGCCCTGTTCTCATCGACCTTCCGAAAGATGTGATGGCAGAGCTTGGAAGTGCCGAGTATCCTAAAAGCGTCAATATCCGTGGCTACAAGCCGAATACCAGCGTTCACATTGGTCAGCTGAAACGAGCTCTCAAAATGCTCCAGAAGGCAAAGAAGCCTCTGTTTCTTGCAGGTGGCGGTGTGATCATCTCCCGCGCACAGGAGATTTTTACTCAGGTTGTTGAGAAAACTCAGGTTCCGGTTGTTACTACTGTTATGGGACGTGGCGCGATTTCTACCAGAAACCCTCTGTTTATCGGAAATCTTGGCATGCACGGTGCCTATGCTGCAAACATGGCAGTCAATGAATGTGATCTCCTTTTCTCCATCGGAACACGTTTCAATGACCGTATCACAGGCAAGCTCCATGAGTTTGCACCGCATGCACAGATCGTCCACATTGATATTGATACTGCTTCTATTTCCAGAAACATCCATGTTGATATTCCGATCGTTGCTGACGCAAAAGAAGCCATAACCAAGATGAACGAATATGTTCAGGAATGCAGCACCGACAAATGGCTGAAACAGATCCAGGAATGGAAAGAAGAACATCCGCTCACCATGAAAGACCGTGGTATGATGGGGCCTCTGGATATCATCGGCGAGATCAACCGTCAGTTTGATAAAGCAATTCTTGTTACAGATGTTGGACAGCATCAGATGCTTGTAAGCCAGTATGCAGATATCACCGAGAACCGCCAGCTGATCATGTCCGGCGGACTTGGAACCATGGGGTACGGCCTTCCAGGTGCTATCGGTGCAAAGATCGGAAATCCAGACACACCTGTCATCTCTGTTTCCGGTGACGGCGGCATGCAGATGAATATTCAGGAGCTTGCCACCGCTGTTCTGGAAGAACTTCCAATCATCTGCTGCATTTTTAATAACGAATATCTGGGAATGGTCCGCCAGTGGCAGAAACTTTTCTATGGAAAACGCTATGCTATGACAAACTTAAAAGCCGGTGCCCTCTCCCGCCGTACAGAAGGCCAGGAGTATCCGGAATACACACCAGATTTCATCCGTCTTGCAGAAAGCTATGGGGCAAAAGGTATCCGCGTAACTGAAAAAGATCAGATTGCGGCTGCTTTCGAAGAGGCTAAGAAGAATACAAAAGCTCCTACGATCATCGAATTTATCATTGATCCGGAGGAAATGGTTTACCCGATGGTTAAGCCGGGTGGTACTCTGGCTGATCTGATCATGGATTGTTAGGAGGAATGAAAAATGGATAAAGGAATGAAAAAAAGATGGATCTCTCTTTACGTTGAAAACCAGGTTGGTGTTCTTTCCAAAATTTCCGGTCTTTTCTCTGGAAAGTCCTATAACCTGGACAGTCTTACGGTTGGAACTACTGAAGACCCGACCGTTTCACGAATGACTATCGCTACTGTCAGTGATGATGAGACTTTTGAGCAGATCAAAAAACAGTTGAACCGTATGATTGAAGTTATCAAGGTCATTGACTTTACAGATGTATTTGTCCGTATGAAAGAGATTCTTTATATCAAAGTCAAAGGCTGCTCACCGGAAGATAAAGTAGAGCTTTTTCAGATTGCAGAAACTTTCAAGGCTCGTGTCATCGACTACGGCAAAGACAGCCTGCTCCTGGAATTTGTCCAGACCGCAACCAAAAATGACGCGGTCATCAAGCTTATCAAAGAAGAGTTCAAGCATATCGAAGTTGTCCGCGGCGGAAGTGTCGGAATTGAGTCTATCAGCATGATGGAGAGGTAAAAGCTGAATAATACCACAAAATGGAATGGCCGTTCCGCAGTAGCGGAACAGGCATTCCATAGTAGATTAGATTTTACCCTTCATAACAATTACTGAACATCCATGTCCTCCCATAGGCTGATATGGACCAAAACATACAAATACTTTCTTCCCCGGTTTGACATAAAAATCAATGTCTGAGTATTTCTTTTTCATAATATATTTGTATCCTTCTTTTGAGATTTTTCTTGCATAAGCCTTAGCGATATTTTTCTTAATAGAAGATTTCTTTCCATAAACCACATCTTGAACTGTCATTTTCTTACCATCTCTTAATCGATAGGTTAGACCGTATTCCTTTGTCTCACCAATCCCTCCGGCATACCAGTTACTTGTAAATTTAAAACTAACATATCCATTTTGATTATATGTAACTTTACATTTATTTAGATAAAAAATGTAAGTATATGATGATTTTTTTAAACCCTCAAAATAATTAAACAAATTTTTTTTATATTCAAATGTGTTCTTATAATCAGTCATTATTGATTTGTTAATTTTCTTTATAGCAGCGCTCTTCCCCTTCAATTGCGGAAGCTGATAGAGATATTCTGCCTTATGGTCTTTATACTGTTTTACTTGTCTTTTATTGACAATTTTGTATGAAGCCTTTGATGCCGCAGATACTTCAAAATAATTCTCATAAGATGTTAACGAAAAAAGAAGTCCTGCCATACAGCATATTAATAATACTTTTTTTAGAATATTTCTTTTCTTTTTCATACTTTTAACCTCGCTTCTTAAGCTGATTGCACTTGATGGGGCTACACATCGTATTTCACCCCTATAAAACATTTTAACATTTATGCTGTATGCTTTATTTCTATCATATACTTTTCTTTTAACTTTGAACATCTATTCTGTGCAATAACACCCTCATGCTGTAACCTTCCAGCTACAATTCCTGGATGTATTCCTATAGTTTTAGCAAATTCAACAATTTCATCATCTGAAGTATATCTTGTTGGAGCTAGCCTTTTATAATCTGCCTGCGAAATCAAATAGTTCGTTGCAAACTTATCTGCTTCTATTTCCAACTTATCATTAATATTTCTCATTTCTTCGACTGTGCTGCTAATAAATACCGTTTTGATTTTTTGCTGAAGTACATGCTTTATTTCATGGAATAATGAAAACCAGAATTTATCTGCATCTAACCCTCTATTGTTCATTGCAAGTACTACTCTATCCTCTGATACCCATTTAACAGCTCCATTCACACCTGAATTCTTTAAATGTGGTAACAAAACAAAAGCTATACCGCATTCAGCAAATATTTCACGCATTCTTGGAAGAAATTCAGCCGGCTTCCTAACCGTCATCCCCCTAAGCTCTGGCAAATATTTTTTTAACTTATCTGCCTTATACGGCTTAGTTTCAATGCTTTTTGAGATATTTATAGCAGTTTGAATCCATGCTCTAGAATTAATAATATTTTTTTCGCTATTATAAGATGAGCTTGATCGGAAGTTCACTAAAAAATCTGGCTGTAACATAATTCGCAAATCTGCGACCTTAAAATACTTACACAAATTCGCCACTTTTTCATTTATACTTCTTGCAATTGGCAGACCGATTACATCTACAAAATATTTATAATCTATTTCTTTTACAAGTTCAGCCTGTGCATCAACATCCTTTGCCTGCTGTATTTCAATCAACTTTTGATCATAAGTATTCTGTAAATTTTGCCAAACTTCTACGCTGGTTCCAAGCATTGTAGAAAGCTTCTTTGCTAAATCATTTGAAATATTAGCCTGGCCATTAATCAACTGGCTTAACGTCTTAGCTGTTGTTCCCATTCTTGTAGCAAATTCAGCCTGACTAATTTCCATGTCTTCAATAATATCCGCAATATAATATCCAGGGTGAAATGCCACTATATCTTTGTATTCATTTACATTACTCATAATGGTTCGACACCTCCGTTACCTTCACAATTTTAATCATTTTACATTGAGCTAAAATGTCTCCTTCTGTGATCTTGTTTCCATCGTTATCACAAGGAATCATTGTAACTCTATATCCTGTATTACCTAATCGTATGCTCCATTCATCTTTTCTATCACCTTTTAAATGTTCAAAATGAAATGGAGGATAATTAGCAACATCCATTAAAGACTCTGCATTACGTATGAAATTCTCTGCAGCTTCAAGTTTCTTTTTTACTTGCTCAGGATATCGCCACTTTTTCTTGTACTCAGAACAAAACTGTTTCTTTACGGTTTCATTCTTATACAGTATCTGCATTCCCAAATTTAATCTTTTCTCCTCAATTCATTTTCATTACCATTTTGGTAATAAAATTATACCACTATTAAAAATAAATTTCAATACACCTAGTTTGCTATTTCAATTAAAAAATCGCTGAACCGCAGTAAAATCAAAGGATACAACGATTTTTTTATTTTGTAACTAAGACTTCCCATACCTGAATAAACTGACCAAACTAGCTCTGCTTGTGATTGATGATTCCGGTCTTATGGATCTCGACCTTGATAAATGCCGGAATTTCTTTGAAGTCCTGTCTGCTCAAGTACATATTCCTTTATTTGCTAATAAGTTACTTTTCCTTTAAAGATTGTAATAGTCTACATTGTAAACTTTTCCATCAGAAGCAGTTGTTGCAAATTTTGCAACAACTGAATCCCGCTGTAATTCACCTTCTGTAAATATATTTTTTATATGTCTGGAAATGGTTGATTTATCTCTCTGAAACAATTCTGCCATACCAGACTGCCATTCAGACGAATAGATGACAAAACGGTTGTTCCGGCAGGCGTGTTTACTGGGGTAGCGTCAATGGCACGTTTCCCATGTACTGCATGTGCATAGTGTCTTGTAAGATTTGTATTAATGCCGCTTTCATCCAGATATATTTGATGTTCTGGTTTTGCACCAGCTATATTTTCTATCCATGTTTTGCGTTTTATCTGCACATCGGGGACGCTCCTGTTCTTTTGCATGCAAAGACTTTTTTTTATAAGTATAACCTTGTTTTATCAAAAAACGCCTGACAGCTTCGTTGCCTACTGGTAAATGAAGGATTTCGATAATCTCATTCATTGTGATATCCGGTTGTTTTTGTACAAGTTCCAGGATATCCTGGTGTTGCTTTTCTGTAAGAATTGGTTTCCGTCCTCTCAGATACGTTCTGGTTTCATAACTTCCAGTGCGTGTGCGTTCTTCTACAAGGCGGTATATGGTACTTTCATTTACTGAAAAATATTTTGCAATCTCCTTGGCATTGTAAGTTTTATCCCAGGCTTCCAATACCAGTTTTCTAGCTTCATTGTGTAGCATACTATCATCTCCTACACTATATTTTATCACCCCTGTAAAGAGATTGCATTATTTAAGAGGATTGCTATAGAATTAAAACGAATCGATTATTGTCTGGATAATATCATTAGCTTTGGCATTAGTATATTTTGCATACAATGCATCAAAAACATGCTCTAGCGTATGCTTCTGGTCGACTGTAAACTTACTATTAAGATTCAAAACATTATATTTTGTTTTCTTTTTTCCCATATCCATAAGCAGTGATAACTTACTGAGCAGATCTGTATTGGCAACCGAATCAGAATCATCCATATCATAACAATCTAATTCTGTCCCAAGAGAAATGTCCACTCCATCTACATCCGTAACACTTTCATCAGCCAAAAATTTCTTATCGCTCTGAGTTAAACTTCTTTCGTAAGATCGGTGACGTATCTGCCTTGACATTTCATTAGCCCATTCCGTGAACTGACTAAGCAGTTCTTTATAGGCACTATTTTTTTCATAGTCATCTCGTCTTGTATTCGGAATGATATCTTCATTAAAGACAAGCAACTCTCCAACCATCCAGCTATTAAATCGTTCCTCTTTATAACATTTCCTTAATGTATTCTCGTCACCAATAAGAATATTTCCTTGACGGATCCTAATTCCCTTTATATCTTTATCCAGAACGGTTCCTAAAAAGTTTGTCTCCGCATACCAAAGCATAGCCGTAACTTTTTCGCCAGAATAAAAGGGCACGAAGTTAATATCTGATATAGAATCATTTATTTTTCTTATCCTATCAGCAAGTATTTTATTCTTGTACGGTTTGCAAATATCTATTACCGTACGGTCTGTTCTCAGCTCCACATTATATTCCGCAAGTTCAACCTCCATCTGGGCCAACTTTTGTTTTATCATTGAGCCCCATACAAAGTCTCTAGAAAACGGAACCGGAAGATTCTGTTGTAAATACGAGACCACCTCGGAATCATTCAGCAAATCACTTTCTGGGACTACTCCGTAAAGCTCAACTGAAAAGTAATGCTCATTAATACGCTCGGGTATTTCTTCAATTGTGAGAACACTTGATAAAACTTGATCAATCGAATCACGACTGTCCACTTGTGGAGAGAGTAAATACTTTAATTCTTCAGCATCATATGTAATACAGGATGCCTTTTCTTCTCCATGGATAGATGTCACAAATTTCAACTTCTGACAATATCCTAATCCTGATAATCTTCCAATTCCCCTAAAGCCTCGACTATTAGAATGTCTTTTCTTGGAATTTCCTATATCTATAAGATTTGAGTAAATATCATTTGCTCCAACGCCAGTTCCATTATCTGAAATCTTTATTATCCTTTCAGATTCCGAAACCGTAATTGAGATCTTTTCTTCTCCTTTCTTTAGAATCCCCTGCTCAAGAGCCTCGTCAATTGAATCGGCTGCGTTTTGTACATACTCCCTATATAAGTCCAACGGAGATACATACAATCCGCTTGTAAGGGACTCTAGTGTGAACTTTCCAATTAATAACTGATGCTCCACTATTCTGTCTCCTATAATTCAAATATGCTTATCTGATGATACAGTTCTTTAATCTGTTCTTCTATTACAGAAATTATTTGTGTATCACCAGGCTGAGCGCCATTTGTCTTTATTAATACATCTTTCAATTCATCCAAATGTAATAATAGAATTTTTCTTATTGGCGCCTCTTTTAATTCGTATGCGCTGTTCATAATAATCTGCTCCTCTTGTTTTGAAAGCAAATTACTCACGTGAAAATATGGAATGAACTGTAATAATGCGAAATCAAAATCAACTAAGCGTTTGGATTTGTTTGCCTTTATTAGCATCGTTAATTTATCATTATCATGCCCGCTGAACAGATCGATTTTTTTCAACAAATCTGTACATACTTTTTCCCCAAAATTTTCAAGTATACCGGCGATTACTTTGTATCCCGGTTTCGAACTCAGTATCGTTTCAACGATACGAGAATACATAAACGGGAGTTCCTCTGAAATAAATGTGCTAATTATTCTTTTTGTATCCTCCGTGCAATCCGAGAATACTCGAATTGTTGCACTTGGCGTAAGATAAAGAAAATACAATTTTTTCAGTTCTTCATTTTCAATTTTGTCTAACGTTTCCACGCTAAATCTATTACACCCAATATATTCCAGAACTGTATCCTTCTCGAACATCGAATAATACTTCATCCAGGTGTCGATAAGATGTCTATTTTCAGACCACTGTGTATACCGAATCTCTCTTTCAAATTTCGGCTCATCTTTTCTTTCTACAAAATGACCACGTTTATTTAACAATCTTTCAGGCATTGCAAGATACATCACGAAGTCTTCGGCTGTCTTACCAAAATCTGCCTCAAAGAAGGATCTTCCCTGGATACCTTTTCCCTGTGTTGGTATCAACATGCACTGTAGAGCTCGAAGATATTTTGCATTCCAATTAGCACCAATAAATCCTCTTTGATCATTATCTAGCGGAATATATCTCATAGGGAACGAAAAAATAGCAATTTTTCTTCCCAGCTCCTCGGTTAAATTTTCGCCAAGCTCCATAGTCAGGTGCATGCGATAGAATAAGTCCTCTGGTGTATCCGCATGATAAGAGTGCCCTTTACCAGTGAAATCCTCTCCATTGTATAAAAGGTAATTGGACATATGATCAATCCCTGCCCTTGCACACAATGTAATCGCGCGCACATATACATCTTCATCTTCAATATGATCAAAGGCGATACGTGCTGGTTTTATTGCTAATTCTCCTAACCTTTGTGCTTTATGCTCATTAAGTAAAAATGCATCTAACCCCTGGTTGAAATCAACATGTCTTACAACAGTTTTTCCTGTTTTCGGATTTACAAATGTTGCACCTTTTTCAAATCCTAATGCTTTTATCTCATCAATTATTTGATCAAATTTGGGAGATCTCAAAACATTATTATCCATCAACAAAAGGTCTCGTTTTGGTCCAAACTCTTTATCAATTCTCTTAATACTATCTGAAATAGATACATATGGCTCATATGTAGGTTCCAATGTTTTAACCGCACAAAAAGTACAGTTCATACCACAGCCCCTAGTCATATATGTAAAGTATGCATCCTCCGCAGGATATTTATACTCATCCTTTATATCGTCCAATATCCCGTAATCCAAAGGAAGTGTGTCGATACACTCCTCCCCTTTTAATCCAAGGGTACCTTCGTGATTAAGAAGTCCGGTATTATTTATTACAGTAGGAAATTCCCTTGCAATCCACTCCGGCCGCAGTGTTGCCAGGATACCTCCCGTAAAAACCTTTCCGCCTGGTTTTACTACAGACAGCGCATATTGTAATGCTTTTTTTGTATTTTCCCACTCGAAGGTAAAAAGAGTAGTTACATATACTCTATCCCATTTTTTATTTTCTAGTCCCTCCGGTAATCTTCCCTTTGCGAATCTTACATAATCGTGCATGATATAACGATGAAAATACGCAATTTTCATTAGCCCGATTGGTGGGTATTTATTTTTGTATGCCGGTTCAATTAACAATATATCTTCCACGATTAAACTCCTACGCATAGTGAAACCGTCCTGGAGCGCTATCACCAGAACGGTTTCATTATAACCATTTTCTTTTGATTTGTCGATCCCTGACTTCTCTACTATTTTTTCTTATCAATTTCTTTCATTAACTGAGTTACTGCTGTATTAATTTTTCTCAATGAAAATAATATGTCTTTACTATTGCCAACAGCCTCTTTTTTTAACTCATCGCAAAAATCTTTTTCTGAAATTAATCTCTGAAATTTTTTTACTTTTTCATAGTTGTCACCGCTTCTTCCGGTGGCCTCAAAACGTGCATGGGCCTCTTCTAAGTCGATATCACCTTTAATATAATCCTGCATTATATGCGTTGAACTTTTACCCTCATCAGAAGCAATTTTTCCCAGTATATCTCTTACGTCCTGAGCTCTGACAATTTTCCCTGTCTTTACCTGCTTTGCGAAAAACGAATCCATCTCTGGATAAGTGTTTCGATATTGTTTAATGCCTTTGTTCTGTACATACTGCTCATACATATTCCAATGAGATTGATGAGTATCATTATGCTCTACCATCAAGCCATATATCTCACAGTATTTTTTTACAGTTATCGCTGAAATACCCACTTGTTTTCCCAAGGCGGAATCCGAACATCCCAATTCCTTCTTTTGTCTATAAATATAGGCGGCTTGTTCAAATTTACTCCAATCCTTTTTAGGATTTAAATGGAATGTACCGAGAAGTGTAAATATATCTGAGTCAGAAATATCCTCTGGTAATATCTGCACCAAGACTCTAGACCATTTAAGCGGGTCATTTTTTGCTAAAATTCTGTATGCTGCCAGGCGGCTATTTCCCTCCAACACAACATATCTATCTTTTCGTTTGACCACTATCAGCGGCTCAATAAGGCCACCATTTTGCATGATTTGTGACTTCAAACTCTTAACATGGTCCAGTGAACACATTATCTCTTCAATTTCTGTCTGAGTCGGATTATCGTGTCCATTTTCATGCAATACCGAATATACTCTAGGATTATCAATGTAAAACAATAAATCTTGTTGTAATAATTCTGTTTCGGTAACTTCAAACTTTTTCTGTCCAATAACTCTTATTCCCATACTGCCACCTTATTCATCTACTTCTTCAAATTCCAAAATGCTTTTTACAATATCTCCAAAACTATAATCAGCCACGCCTTGATAATCTCCTAAGCTGATATCTCCCTGTGATAATGCCGCTGCATTTTGCTTAGCTTTCAATAATAAGTCAACCCATTCATCTATACTGTCCTTAATAATAATATTATGAACATAGCATGTTTTTTTCTGTGAAATGCGGTGTATTCTATCCTGTGCCTGCAAATAATCATCTAGGCTGAAACCTCTATCATAGAAAATAACATGATTAGCCATTGTTAGTGTCAGACCTTCTTTTGCAGATGCTGGAGTTGCAAAGAGAATACGAATATCATCATCATGAAATTTTTGGACAGAACGATTTCTAGCATCCATATTCATTTTCCCATGTATTTTTACAGCACCTAAATCCTGATACTTTTTAGTGAAGTAATCTATATTCTCAATAAAATTACTCCATACAATACATTTTTCACCATTTGCCAATATTTTTTGAATAAGTTCATCCAACAAAGGCTCCTTTGCAGATGCTTCGCATTCCTCATCTACCAATTTGGGATTTGATGTAACCTGTATTAAGCGAAGTAGACGCTTGACAATTGCAGAGGAATCATCAATATATCTTTCACCATCTCTTACCACTTCAGCATATAATTCAGTTCTTATCCGCTCGTACAACTCCTCTTGCATACGATTGAATTCTGTAACTTCCTGTATATATACTTTATCCGGCAGTGTAATGATTCCACTATTTTTTGTTTCGCGAACTGTAAAAGAACTTATCCTATTAAAAATCTGGGAAATATTATCTTCAAACTCTTCCTGTAAATCAGTATTTCTACTAAGTTTATTGCTAAGGTCTGTTTTCTTTTTAAACTCGTTAAAATCAGCCCCCAGACTTTCTCCAAAGTCCAAAAAATATATCTGTGCCCAGATATCATATGGTCTATTGGCTACAGGTGTACCTGTCATTATAATTCTTCGCTGAAACAACGGAGCCAACTCAAAATAGGTCTTTGTTAATTTTGAATTAGGATTCTTCAATTTTGCAGACTCATCAATAATTATCCCGACATTTCTAACTTTCAAATACAATTCGAATTGTTGTTTTTCTGTTTCTAGAGTCTCAAAATTTGTCAACACCACTCTGTATGGTCCACAAAAAATTCGGTAGTTATTATTTTTATCTGTATTTAACACTGCAGGTTTTATCGAAGTATGGTCTTTAAACTCGTTAACCCAGTTTGCAACCAGCTGTTTTTTGGTAACAATTAAAGCAGTATCCATCGAACACTTTGACAGCCAATATAAAAGCACATCAATGGCAATTTTAGTTTTACCCAATCCCTGCTCATGAAAAATCGCAGCATATTCTAAGTCTTTCACCGCATCTACAGCTTCTTGCTGATACGGAAAAGCCTTAAATTTGGCTATATATTTAGGCTCTCGTTTTAACTTGTTACTTTTCATAACTATACAATCATTCCAATCGCTTTTACTTCATAATCCCCAGGTATTTCTTTCTTGATTTTTACAAGGATATTATTTGCCCTGGCCCGGTCTTCAAGAGGAACTGCCAAAACAAATGTTGCATGTCCCTGGTTTAATGAACATTTTTTCAAGTATGAGTAATACTGATTTATACTATGTTCTCTCAAAATGTCATCACTTGTTTTTGCCTCTCCTATAAACATAACACCGTTGTATTCAAAAAATACGTCTGGTCTGTATCCTTCCATTGTCAATTGAGGAAGCGGTCGTCCATCATTAATATCGGTTTCGATAAAATAACTCAAATCCTCCCCAACGCTATCTTTAATAAATCTTAAGGCGTATTCAACTAAAACCTTATGCTTATTTGATTCTCCCATATCAGTTACCATCAATTTCATCTAAGACTATGCTCTGCACTGTCTCAACTGCTTTTCGTAGTGCGTTTAATTTTTCCTCATACTCAGCATCTGTTTTTAGCTTAAGAACCTCCACATGTGTAATGTCAAACATTCTCTTTGAAAGTTCATTGGCCAACATCTCGTAGGTAACATTTTTCAGAGAATCCGGTGTGATATCCTCAGCTTCTAAAATTTTCTTAGCCGCAGCCGTGTCATGCTTTAAAAAAGCCTGCCTTGCTCTTTTACTATTCAGAATCTGTGGTAATCGTCTCACGTCTTCTAATCGAGAGAATTTTTCATCTACCATCCATTGTGCAAAATCAGTTTTGTCATATCCATGTAGCTGAAGACTTTCCACAACATTCTTTTTTTGTAATTCAACAAAGCCGGAAAATTTCTTTTGATCGAACTGTGTGTCATCCTCACATAGTGGAGCATATATATCTCTCATATCTTTATATGCTTGAATCATATAGCGAATTTCTGATGCTTTTGAGGATCCACCACAATACGCCAAAAGTTCTTTCATAGGCATTTTCTCTTCGTCCGAAAGAAAGGTTAAATATTTCGCCTTGGCATAAGCATCCCAATCTCTTGGTCCAACCAAATGTGCCTGTAACCGAATTGAGTGCATTTCATTATTTTCGAGATTCTCATAGATGATAGCCCTTATTTTATTCCAATTTCCTGGCACATTGTCCCTAATAAAATCTCTATATATTTGCAGACGAGTGTTACCCTCGATAACTACGTATCTGCCATCCGGAAAGTGATTTACAATAATTGGATTAATGATTCCACCATGCTCCTTGATAGACTCCTTTAAACTTGCACAACTGTCAGTTCCAGTTCCTAGCAGCATAGCAAGTAATTCTCCTGATCTGCTTTCTTCCGGATAGTTTTGTAAATAATTTTGTATACGCGGATTTGTAAAATCCAAATCTAATAAAGCTGTATCAATCTCAGTATATGAACTCATTTAGCGCCCTCCTCTATCTCATCACTATTTTTTCTTGTACGCCTGGGATCTTCAGGCTTTATCGCATTATCAGGTATTAGCCATGTATTTCCCTTCATAATCGCTCCTTCGATCCGCCCATTTGTACAGTATGTTGTTACTCTTCGTCTAGAGAGCCCCCACTTTTTTGCCATTTCGGTTGTTGTTAAAAGTTCCATATACTTCCTCCATATTACAATGACAACATATTTATTATAATCCTTTAGAGGAACACTTTCAATGGAATATCTTGTACAAATGGTAAAATCCGCGGACACGCTTTATGCCGATAAAGTTTCGGCGCACAAGCAGTTGTCCGCGGATTTTACTTCCCCCCTTGTGGGGAAATTCTATATTCTCATAATTTTTCACTAAAAACACAGGTTCATATCCTGCGATAATCGCCGGAAACCCACTTAAACCGGGGCTTTTCTCGACAGTAAACAGACGGTCTCCACATGGACCCCCTGGCAGAACTGATCCACTGCACAGGCGTGGGTCAGTTCATATCCTGCTTCATAAAATGCCGGAAGGTCTCTCACAAGGCTTGTAACCTTGCAGGAAATGTATACGATCTGGTCTACGCCGTAAGCCAGGATCTTCGGAAGTGCTTTCGGGTGAACACCATCTCTTGGTGGGTCCAGAATGATCATATCCGGTTTCTCAGGCACATCATCCAGAACCTTCAGCACATCCCCGGCAATAAAACGGCAGTTATCAATGCCGTTAAGTGCAGCGTTTTCTCTGGCGGCTTTTACCGCGTCTTCCACGATCTCCACACCGATCACCTCGCTGGCAACAGACGCTGCAAGCTGTGCAATAGTTCCTGTTCCGCTGTAAAGATCAAACACTACCTTATCTCTGGTATCTCCTACATATTCCCGCACTTTGGAGTAAAGGATCTCCGCTGCCAGGGAATTTGGCTGGAAGAAGGAAAATGTGCTGATCTTAAATTTCAGCCCAAGAAGTTCTTCATAGAAATAATCCTTTCCATAGAGTATCTTCGTCTCATCACTCTGTACCACATCAGATAAAGAATCATTTAAAATGTGCATGATCCCCACGATCTTCCCTTCCAGCGGAAGTGCAAGAAGCTGTTCTTTCAGAGGCTCCAGATCATATTCTTCCTGGGTGGTGGTTACCACATGGACCAGGATCTCACCACTTGTAACACCTCTTCGAAGAAGAAGATGTCGAAGATACCCCACATGCTGCAGCTTTTTATAGAAGCTGGCATTACGCTCCAGGAAAAACTCCCGCACACAGACCAAGATCTTTGTCATATCCGGATGGACCAGCTTACAGTCATCCGTATTCAGGATATCGTAAGTGCTTCCCTTTTTGTGAAGTCCAAGGGACAGCGGCCCATCCTTATACTCATCCCCAAAAGAAAACTCCATCTTATTGCGGTACCCGAACTCAATGGGACTGCCATAGATCCCATCCCAGTGATATAAACGATCCGCAGCCTCAGCTTTTTCTGTCACATCACTGTTCTTCCCGATCTTAGCCAGACTTTCTCTCACTGCCCCATCCAGAAGTTCCCTCACCTGACATTCCTTCATCTCCTTCTGTGCCTCATAGCTCATGGTCTGATACATGCAGCCGCCACATGCCGGAAACTCCTGACAGGCAGGTTCTCTTGTCTCCAGCGGAGATTTCTCCAGGACCTCCAGAAGACGTCCTTCCGCCCGGCCGGAACGTTTCTTATTGATCATAAACCTGACTTTCTGTCCCGGGATTCCGTTTTTTACAATTACTTTCTGGTCATCGACCCAAACAAAACCTTTGTTTGGAAATTCCACTTTTTCTATAATACCTTCGTAAATTTCACCTTTTTTCATAAATCCTCTTTCTGTTTTATAACTAGTACAGCGTTTCACGGTCCGTCTTCAAAAATCAAGCCCCGGTATCGCGCCGGGGCTTCAATTATCCGCTTCTCATATTCATACATAACAGACTGCCATTCTGATCTGCTCAAAACAGCCTCTGCAGCGAAAGTTCTTACTCTTCCTCATCCTCGAAATAATCATCGAAGTCATCATCAAAATCTTCTTCAAAATCTTCCAGATAATCCGGAGCGAAGAAACGGTATACTGCAAACGCAATACCGGCAACAGCTGCAACAGCACCGATGATCGCCAGTACCCAAAGGACTGTGTTCTTATCTTTCTCTTCTTCTTTTTTCTTCAGTGTTGCGAGCAGTTCTTCAAGTTTTGTTGTATTTAAATTCATAACACTGCACCATCCTTTCTTTCTGTTCGGCTGTACTTTCTGTCAGTAAATCTGTAGCGCAGCGTTTTTTGAGGTCGCTGCACCCGAGCCTTTTTTTAATGTTTTTATTATACCACCATATGTCTGGTTTTACCAGAACTTACACAAATTTTCGCAGAAACATTCTGTAAAAAAATCGCCGTATTTCCGGCATTTCCGGAAAGATACGGCGGTTTTCTCTTATTCTTTATGGGTTCCTCGGATCACTTTGATCCCGCGTTCTTCTATCAGACCGCAGATCTGTGTTATCCGCGGACATTCCTTTTTTTCCTCATTCAGACGGCATACCCCGACATGGATGACGCTGATCTTTTCACTGACCAGCCGATCTGCCTTTTCCAAAATCCCCTCATCTTCAGCAGGTTCTTTTGCATTGGTTTCTTTGCATCCGTTGCATGTCATCACAGCTGCCAGAATCGTATCTTCCGGATAGCCGAAAAAAAAATCTCTTCTTTCCCGAAATGCAGACAGACATCCTGCCCTAGTACACACATCATTGGAATTAAGGCATGTCAAAATCCCGATCTTTTTCATCTTTTTCCCTCTATGCATCCCGCCTCACAGCCAGAATCATAAAAACAAAATATGCATCTTTCCGCGGCTGTCGTAAACGATCTCCGCTTCTACTTTATAGATCCTGCGGATCAGCTCCGGGGTCAGGACTTCTTCCGGCGTTCCGTAACCTTCCAGAACTCCGTCCTTCAGTACATAGATCTTATCACAGTATGCTGCTGCAATATTCAGATCGTGAATAGCGGAGATCACGGTTACATTAAGTTTTTTCACCAGCTCCATCAGCATGATCTGGTGGGTAATGTCCAGATGATTGGTAGGCTCATCCAGAATCAGTGCAGAGGTCTGCTGGGCAAGTGCTCTTGCCAGGATCACCCTCTGCTGCTCTCCTCCGGAAAGAGTGGAAAAGGTACGGTCTGCAAACGCCTCCATCTGTACGGTTTTCAGCGCTTCATCCACGATCTGGTAATCTTTTGCATTGTCCCGTTCCAGAGTCTTTTTATGAGGCGCACGCCCCATAAGAACCACCTCGCGGACCGTAAAATCAAAATTATAATAATTGTGCTGTGCCACCACGGCCATTTTTTTCGCAGAGCTTCGAACACTCATGGAATGGAGCTCCTCGCCGTCCAGATACACGGCTCCTGCGTCTGGTTTCAGAATACGGTAAATGCATTTCAGCAAAGTGGATTTTCCGCTTCCGTTTGGTCCGATGATTCCTACCAGTTCCTTATCCTGGGATTCCATGGAGATTCCCTTCAGGATCTGTCTGGCGTGAAAGCCAACCTGAATATTTTCTGTGGTGATCTTCATTACCGGGCACCTCCGAATCCATAGGATTTCCGCACAAGCAGATAAATAAAGCAGGGAGCACCGATAATGGATACCAGCACACCGATGGGCATCTCGGAATTTTTAAGGATCACACGACATGCCACATCGCACCAGATCAGAAACGATGCACCAAGAAGCGCACTTAAGGGGAGCAGTTTTCTGTGATCTGTTCCAAAAAGGATCCGGACCACATGAGGGATCACCAGTCCCACAAATCCGATCACACCGGCACAGTACACGGCAAATCCGATCATAACAGAAGCAACGATCAGATAAAAAGTCCGCAGTCTGTGCAGATCTGTTCCAAGGGTAATGGATACGTCATCTCCCAGAAGCATCAGATTCAGGTTCCGGTACTGCGTCCAGAAAACAGCCACGCACACCAGCGTGACCGGAAGCATTACACCCACTCTGGTCCAGCTTGTTCCGGCAAGACTTCCCATGCTCCACTTCATAACTTCTGTTGCCGCATTTTTGTCATTGGTAATATAAATGACAAAATTGGAAAAAGCAGAACAGACTGCGCTGACCGCCATTCCCGCAAGGATCAGTTTTGCGGAAGTTGCCTTTCCACCCATGTTTGCAATGGCGATCACCGCAAAAGAAGTGATCATCGCGCCAATGAAAGCTGTGATTCCCACAGAGTTTCCACCAAGAAAGCTTCCGATTCCAAGCATGATGGCCAGTGTGGCACCCAGAGATGCACCAGATGAGATACCCAGCACATACGGGTCTGCCAGCGGGTTCTGCACGATAGCCTGCATCACCACGCCGCACACGGAAAGAGCCATTCCAACTGCCAGAGCCAGAAGGACTCTAGGCAGCCGGATCAGCCACACAACATCATGAACTGCGCCTTCCGCATAGGCGGACAGACTTTTTATATGAAACAATTTATAAGCGATAACGCTGTATACATCCTTCAGTGACAGATCCGCATTTCCAAAAGTGATGGCTGCAAGTATAGAAAAAATAAGGAATCCTGCAAGTCCGATGAGAACTGCCACATACATGGATGTTCTGAGCACCTTATCTTTTTTTCTCTGTGAAGCTGTTTCTTTCACTGCATTTTCTCCGATCAGTCAAGATTTACGTCCGGATATAATCCCTTTGCAAAAGTTTCGATTCCGTCCTGGGTACGTGTTGCACTTGCATACATCTCACTGAGCATAATCGGGTAAACACGTCCGTTCTTTACTGCGTCAAGGCTCTTCAAGGACTCATCATCCTGGATCACTGCAAGCTGGCTGTTCTTAACAGTTTCCGGATCATCTCCTGCATATGGCATGTAAACCACAAAGATCACGTCAGGGTTGGCTGCGATGATATCCTCTTTTCCAACGGTGGAAGCATCCGGGTTTGCAAGAGTTGCGCCTAACTGTGTTACCATATCTCCGCCAAGGCTCTTTACGCCATAGTTTGTGATGTCATCTCCAAGAGGCTCCAATACCATTACGCTTGGTTTGTCTTTTACATCTGCAGTTGCAGTAAGAGTTTTGTCGATCACTGCTTTTGCATCATCAACGATAGCCTGTGCTTTGTCCTGTACATCGAAGATCTTTCCGATATTTAAGATATCTGTGAATTCATTTTCCAGTGTTCTGTCGCCGTCCGGACGAGTATTGGTGTTGTAGTAGGTGTTGCAGCCTTTGTCGATCCAGTCTGTTACATTTCCCAGATTCTTATCAGAGAAAAGAGAGCTCCAGGATAAGATCATGTCCGGCTCCAGCATTGTTACAGTTTCAAGGGATGGGGTAAATTCGTCAAGATAATTTGTTTTTGAGAATGCTTCTTTGAGATCTTCCGGAACTTCATTATCAAGACCTGCGGTAGCTACCAGGTGGTCTTCCAGACCAAGTGCGAGCATAGTCTCAATGCTTCCCTGATATACAGCAAGGACTTTTTCCGGTGCTTTTTCATAAGTGGTTTCGATTTCGTTTCCATCGTAATCATAGGTTGTGATGGTCAGAGGATATTCTGTCTTGGTTGCCTCTGCGGAAGAATCTTCGGTGTCTGCAGACTCTGTACTGTCTTCTGCTGCCGGCTGGTTGTCTTCCTTGATGGTCTCGGAGTCTGCTCTCTCTGCGGCATAAACAGCCGGAGCTGCAGATACGGTCATTGCCGCTGCCATTACCATTGCCATGATTCTTGTGGATACATACTTGTTTTTCATTTCATTTCCTCTCTTTTCGCCTATTTTATCTCCTGTTGCCTATGGGTAACCGAAAAGATGGGGCTTCATAAAATCTGCACGGAACACTTTGTACGGAAGCTCCCACTTACATACTGTCAAGCAGGTTTCCTGACTTACAGACTCAGAAAAAACTCCGCAAAATAAAAACTGATACACCATCCATCTTTTAGCCGATCATGAATGATGTATCAGAATTTTCTCCAGAATCTCTCTGACATCGGGATTTCGCCTTCTCACATGAGTTTCTGCAATGGCATGTGAAATCCCTTCTTCTGTATACAGTGGCCGCAACCGCTCAGGCTTTTTACCCGATTCCCTCTCACAGTATCCGGCAGCATATGTGCCGGTGATACTGTTCACTTCACAGCAATTCAATTACGCTGATACTGATTCTAACATACCGGTTTTCCAATTACAACCTTGAGGCCGGATTTTTACAGTTTTTTGCAGAAATAGTCTGCCCGGAGAAATCCCTCTCAGATCTTTTTCAGCTTGGCAAAACCGGCGAACATTTTTTTCACGCCGACTTTGTCAAAGTCTACCGTCACTTCGTAGTCTCTGCCGCCGTCTGCGATATTTTTTACGATACCGACTCCGAATTTCACATGACGGACCGTGTCTCCCTCACCATAGTCCAGGCTGTCCGCCTTCTTCACTGTGAAATCTTTTTTCTGCAGGGTGCTCTTTGCCTGGAAATTCATTTTCATCTGGGCATAGGTGCTTTTCGGAGATACGATATCATCTACTCTGGGCTTTTTCTCCTGAATGGTATGTCCAAGATCTACCAGCTCCCGTGGAACCTCCCTTACAAAACGTGACACACGATTATACTGAGTCTCCCCACGGATCATCCGCTGTTTTGCACAGGTTAAGGTTAGCTCCTTCATGGCACGGGTGATCCCCACATAACAGAGCCTTCGCTCCTCCTCGATATCCGACGGATCACCGGACCAGATGGAAGCATATCCCGGAAAAACACCGTCCTCCATTCCCACGATAAATACATTTGGGAATTCCAGTCCCTTGGCACTGTGAAGGGTCATCAGCAGCACATAATCCTGATCCGGATCAACAGAATCGATATCAGTCACCAGCGCGATCTCCTCAAGAAAAGCAGAAAGTGTAGCCGGCTGTCCTACCTCCTCCATGGCTTCCTGGAAAGATTCTGTCTTGGAAATCAGCTCATCGATATTTTCTATCCTTGCCTGAGCCTCTTCTGTTTTCTCAGCTTCAAGCTCCTTCACATAACCGGTAAGCTCAATGACTTCTTCCAGAGTTTCACGGACTGTATAAGCCTCCGCCTTGCTCTTAAGTCCCTGGATAAAGGAAACAAAATCGTTGATCTTGGAAGCAGCGCGGCCAATGGACGGCACTTCCTCAACCACTCGGAGCGCATCATAGAAGCTTAAATTCATATTGTCCGCATAATCCTGGACACGACCGATACTGGTAGCTCCGATTCCACGCTTTGGCACATTTAAGATTCTGCGCACTGCGAGGTCATCACTTGCATTATCAATAGTCTTGAGGTAACTCAAAAGATCCTTGATCTCCTTGCGCGCATAGAAATTAACTCCGCCAACGATCTTGTAAGGAACATTCGCCAAGAGGAATTTTTCCTCAAAAAGACGTGACTGGGCATTGGTTCTGTAAAGTACTGCACAGTCCTTGTACTGGAATCTGCCGCTCCTGCGTCCCTGCATGATCTCGCCGGTTACATACTCCGCTTCCTCGAAACCATTGTTGAACTGACGGAAATGGACTTTATCCCCCTCTTCGTTCTCTGTCCAGAGAGTTTTTTCCTTACGCTCTGTATTATGAACGATCACCTCATTGGCTGCGTTAAGGATGTTCTTGGTAGAACGGTAATTCTGCTCCAGGCGCACCACCTTAGCTTCCGGGAAAACCTTCTCAAATCCCAGAATGTTCCCGATATTAGCCCCGCGGAAACGATAAATAGACTGGTCATCATCACCAACAACGCAGAGATTCTTGTATTTCTCAGCAAGAAGGCTTACGAATTTAAACTGTGCTGTATTTGTATCCTGATACTCATCTACCATGATATAACGGAAACGCTCCTGATAATAATCCAGAATGTCCGGATTGTGCTGAAAAAGTTCCACAGTCTTCACGATCAGATCATCAAAATCCAGAGCATTGTTTCCGCGGAGAATGGACTGATACTCCTTGTACATTCCTGCGATCTTCCGTGCATCCGGGTCACTTCCTGCGTTCAGTTCCATCTCTTCCGGAGTGATCAGCTCATCTTTGGCATGGGAGATCTCGCCAAGCACAGCTCGCTCTTTATATATCTTCGTATTGATATTGAACTTCCGGAAAATTTCCTTCATGACGGTCTTCTGGTCTTCTGTATCATAGATTGTAAAATTACTGCTGAATCCAAGCACCTCGATATGTCTGCGAAGAATCCTCACACATGCGGAATGAAAAGTGGAAACCCAGACACTCTCCGCGCCCATTCCGGCAATCTTGTTCACACGCTCACGCATCTCACTGGCAGCCTTGTTAGTAAAAGTGATGGCCAAGATATTCCATGGATTGACCTCTTTTTCTTCCATTAAATAGGCGATCCTGTGGGTCAGCACTCTTGTCTTGCCGGAACCTGCTCCTGCAAGGATGAGAAGCGGTCCCTCTGTATGTACGGCAGCTTCCCGCTGCATGGGATTTAATGTATCCAAAGCTTCATGTATACTCATTTTAATCTCCATTTCTTTTTCCATATGAACAGTATCTATATACTATCATGACTTTTCCCCAGGGTAAACCCACAACATTAATTTCCTTTTTCCGGTAAAAAAAGTTTCTTTACAAGTAGTATTTAAAACTATATAATAAAGAGCAGAGGTGATAATGTGATGACAAGCAATGAAAAAGAAATGATGAACAGCATTTTTGCAAAAATCGCTGAACTTGATTATATAAAACCTGATGAGATCCCGAATATCGACCTGTACATGGATCAGGTGACAACTTTTATGGAAGAGAATCTTGCCTCCACCAAACGTCACGAGGATGACAAGATCCTGACTAAGACCATGATTAACAATTACGCGAAGAACAAGCTTCTCCCGCCGCCTGAGAAGAAGCGTTACTCCCGTGAACATCTTCTGATGCTGATTTTTATCTACTATTTTAAGAATATCCTTTCCATCAGCGATATCCAGACTCTTCTCGGACCTATCACGGAGAAATATTTTAAATCCATGACAGAGAAGGACATGACTTACATCTACCAGGAAGTTTTCAGCATGGAACAGACACAGATCCGCTATCTTGAAAAAGATCTCATGCGCCGTTTCAAGAGTGCAGGTGAGGTCTTCGAAGACGCAGACCCGGAGGACAGGGAATTTCTTCATCAGTTTTCTTTCATCTGTCTTTTAAGTTTTGACGTTTATATGAAGAAGATGATCATCGAGAACATGATCGATCATATGAACTCATCCAAAGGCGAGGGCACATCCAAAAAGGAGAAATAACGTAAAAAAGAGACAGACAATCACGCCTGTCTCTTTTTTACGTTATCGCATTCTCTTCTGTCGCTGTTACAGCCGACATACATTACTCTGCTTTATCGTTCTTCTCTTCGTCGTTCTTTCTCATACGTGCAAATACCATCTCATACCCGTCATTTCCATAATTCAGAGAACGGTTCACACGGCTGATCGTAGCTGTGGAAGCTCCTGTCTTCTCTGAGATATCAAGGTATGTACGCCTGTCAGTGAGCATCTTCGCTACCTCGAAGCGCTGAGATAATGAAAGCAGTTCATTGATGGTACAAACATCCTCAAAAAACGTATAACACTCTTCTTTATCCTTCAGGCACAGGATCGCTTCAAACAGGTGATCCACGGCCTCCGTCCTGATTTTTTTACTCATTGTTACGCTCCTTTAAATTACATAGTTTTTCATCTGATATAATACTGATATTTTAACACTCTAAATCGTGATAAGCAAGCTTTTTACGGAAATTTAATAAACTATTTCATTAAATTGTCTTTGTATAACGGACACTTGCTCTTATTCGTCCAATCTTCATCTAACCTATTTGGGGTTTGCTTTTTCTGCTCTGATTGGTTATACTTAAAATAATATCTTCAAAAAGAAAAAAAAGAAAAGGAGACTTACCAAATGAACCGTTTTTTTAACATGGACAATAAGTTCTTCGTGTTCATGGGACGTGTGGCAGACCTTATTCTTCTGAATATCCTCTGCATTCTCTGCTGTATTCCGATCGTTACGGCCGGAGCTTCCATCACAGCACTTTACTACGTCACACTGAAGATGGCAAGAGACGAAGAATCCTATATTATCCGAAGCTTTTTCTGCTCTTTCAAACAGAATTTTAAACAGGCCACCATCATTAATGTAATCCTGCTGCTCACAGGTGCAGTCCTGTTTATCGATCTTCGAATCGCAAAATGCGGAAGCGGAATGCTGTACAAGGGTCTTTTCTCATTATTTATCGCATTCGCTATTATCTATGCGCTGATCCTTCTGTACATTTATCCGATCCTTGCCAAGTTTTTCAACTCCATCAAGAATACTTTTGTGAACTCATTTCTGATGTCGATTCGTCACCTTCCGCAGACGGCCCTGATGCTTGTGATCTCAGCATCACCGATTTTGCTTCTGTGGCTTTTCGCTTATGTGAGCTTCGCACAGGTGACATCTATCCTGATCATGCTTTTTGTGCTGATGGGATTCTCAACACTGGCTTACTGGAAATCGAAGATCTTTGTTAAGATTTTTGATAACTACATACCAGCTGATGAAGAAGCACCAAAGAACGAGCCTGATCAGGCATGATGAAACGCTGGAACGATAAACCGTATCATTCCCTGGACTACATGCTCCGGGAACGGTACAGTGAGAAGGTCTACCGGGTAGCCCTGAACGGAGGCATGTCCTGCCCTAACCGTGACGGCACCCTTGGAAAAAAAGGCTGCATTTTCTGCAGCCAGGGAGGAAGCGGTGATTTTGCTGCAAGCGCATCTCTTTCTATCACGGAACAGATCGACACCCAGATCGCAAGCCTTTCTTCCAAAAGACCGATTCATAAATATATCGCCTATTTCCAGGCATATACAAATACTTACGCTCCTGTGGAATATCTTAAGAAAATTTTTACAGAAGCGATCTCTCACCCGGATATCGTGGCACTGTCCATCGGAACAAGGCCGGACTGTCTGGGCGATGATGTGATGGAGCTTCTTTATTCTCTTAACCAGTTCAAACCTGTGTGGGTCGAACTGGGGCTTCAGACCATCCATGAAAAAACAGCCAGATACATCCGGCGCGGTTATCCGCTTTCCTGCTTTGATGATGCAGTAAACAGACTTCGGGCAGGAGGGATTGAAGTGATCGTCCACACGATCCTGGGTCTTCCAGGCGAAAGTCCTGATGATATCCTGAAAACTATTTCCTATCTGGATCAAATGGATATCCAGGGAATCAAGCTTCAGCTTCTTCATGTACTTAAAGGCACAGATCTTGCCGGAGATTATGAAGCAGGGCTTTTCCGGACATATGAGCGGGAGGAATACCTGGATCTTGTGATCGACTGTCTGGAACATTTACGGCCGGATATTGTTATTCACCGCGTAACCGGAGACGGTCCGAAGAAGCTGCTTATTGCACCTTTATGGGCCAGCCGCAAGCGCGAAGTTTTAAATCTTCTTCATCACAGAATGAAGGAACGCGAAAGTTTTCAGGGAAAAGCCCTCGAAGCTCTTTCTCTGAGCCAGTAAAAAGGAGGATTCTTATGGCATCACCTTTTACAACATACAAGCTTATTATCTTATATATGCTGCAGAATTCTGAGGGAGATCTTACCAACTCGCAGATTACCGATTTTATCCTGGACCGGAAGTACACCAATTATTTCCAGCTCCAGCAGGCGATTTCCGAACTGGTGGAAGCAGATCTGGTAGAAATGTCTTCCCAGTCCAACCGTTCCTACTATCGGCTGACCGATGAAGGCCGGAATACTCTGAAATATTTTTCCAGGGAGCTCTCTTCTGATATCAAGAAGGAAGTGGAAGAATATCTCAATACCCTTCACTGCAAGATCGAGGAACATCTTCTCACACCTGCTGATTACTATCCTACCAAAGAAGGGGGCTATTCCGTCCGCTTAAGAATCATCGAAAGTGGCATCAGTATTGTTGATCTGAATATCAATGTCCCCAACCTGGCTGCTGCACAGTCTGTATGCGAGAGCTGGCCCTACAAATATCAGAACGTTTACGACAAAATAATGGAGGAGCTTCTTTAAGAAAGCTCCTCCGTTTTTTTCATAAATCAAAACTCCCCTCTCTGTCCCTTATTCTGCTTCGTCATGTATCTTCTTCATGTGTTCTTTTAATTTCTTCTCATATCCCATATCACTGAGTTCATAGAAATGTTCCCCTTCGATCTCAGAAGGCAGATACTGTTGGTTTACATAATGATTTTTGTAATTATGGGCATATTTATAACCAATGCCATGTCCAAGGCTTTCGTGACCACCGTAATGAGCATCCTGAAGATGCACAGGAACTGTTGTCTTCTTCGCCTTTACGCAGCGCATGGCTTCCTGTATGGCATTTACTGCGGAATTGCTTTTCGGTGCACATGCCATATAGGTAACAGCCTGGGAAAGAATGATCTGGGATTCCGGCATTCCCACACGTTCCACAGCCTGAGCTGCTGCTGCTGCCACGCAGAGAGCCTGCGGATCTGCATTTCCAATATCTTCGGAAGCCAGTATCATGATCCTCCTTGCAATAAATTTTACATCTTCTCCTGCGTAGAGCATTTTTGCCAGATAATAAACTGCCGCATCCGGGTCAGATCCACGCATACTTTTGATAAATGCGGAAATAATGTCGTAATGATTGTCTCCGTTCTTATCGTAGCGCACCACACGCTTCTGAATACACTCAGAAGCCACGTCAAGGGTCAGATGGATCTTCCCGTCCTCTGACCTGGGTGTTGTAAGGATTCCCAGTTCTACGGCGTTTAAGGCGCTTCTGGCGTCTCCTCCTGCCATATCTGCCAGAAACTCCAAGGCATCCTCATCAATCACAGCATCATAACTCCCCATTCCTCTTTCCGGGTCGTTCACTGCCCGCCTGATCAGTTCCTTCACTTCCGGGATCTCCAGAGCTTTCAGCTCAAAGATGATAGATCTGGAAAGGAGCGCACCGTTTACCTCAAAATATGGATTCTCAGTTGTAGCTCCGATAAGAATGATGGTTCCGTCCTCCACAAACGGAAGAAGGTAATCCTGCTGGCCTTTGTTGAAACGATGGATCTCATCGATGAACAGAATGGTCTTTTTTCCATACATGCCGAGATCGTCCTGTGCCTGCTTTACAACTGCTTCCATATCTTTCTTGCCTGCTGCTGTTGCGTTGATCTGGGTGAAATTCGCACTTGTAGTATTGGCAATTACTTTAGCCAGAGTAGTCTTTCCGGTTCCCGGCGGGCCGTAAAAAATAACTGAAGTCAGTTTATCGGCTTTAATGGCGCGATACAGCAATTTATCTTTTCCCACGATATGCTGCTGCCCTACCACCTCATCCAGAGTTCTCGGACGCAGCCTGGAGGCAAGAGGGGACTCCTGATCCAGGGTTTTTGATTTCGCATATTCAAATAAATCCATGTTATTCTCTCCTGATACAAATAAGGGGTCTGCTGCACCCCTGTTCTGTCTGAAAACTGCCATATAAATACAGCTGCTGATAAGTTCTTTATTCTTAATATTACCTGCTTACATAAAAAAAAGCAATCGTTTCCTGAAGTCTGCACTGCCGGCATGTTACCACGTGTTACTGTTCCCTCGTTCTCAGCAACATGCTTCGCGATATACGAAAATCCTGCTTTACGTGATTTCGCGCTGCAATTCTACATCACCAGCAGCTCATCCGCAGTCACCAGATCATATCCTTGCTCTGTGAGCATGTCTGCAATCTGCAATGCTGCTTCTACTGAACTTGAAAAACTGTCATGCATCAGAATAATGGAGCCATCCTTCACTTCCCGCTGAACGATATTTTCCACAGACTGCACATTCTTCGATTTCCAGTCCAGAGTATCCACATCCCAGAATACCGGCAGCATGGTCACACAGAGCTCCAGATCCTTCGGCCAGGCACCATAGGGCGGACGAAGATACATGGGATACTCTCCGGTAATCTCATAGATCTCATTATTTGTCTTTATGATCTGCTGGCAGGCCTGATCACCGGAAATCTTATCAAGCTGTACGTGATCATAGGTGTGATTGCCAATGAGATGGCCGTCTCTCTGCATCTGCGTTACGATCTCCTCATTTCCCCGGATATTTTTCCCCATAAGAAAAAATGTGGCATGGATCCCACGCTTCCGCAGACCATCCAGAAGCAGAGGTGTATATGTTGCATGAGGTCCGTCATCAAAGGTAAGAGCCACACGTGGACGAGCCTCTTTTTCACTCCTGTCAGAGGCTGTCTCCGCCACCGATTCTGCTGCTTTTTGTCCGTACTGCGCCACCACCAGCCGGAGCATCCCCTTACCGGCGATCATTCTGGCCATCTGCATCCGAAATGCACTGTCTGAGATTTTTCCATATCCGCTGAGCAGGATCAGTACCACTGCCATTACACAGAAATATCTTTTTCGATTATCCATATCCTCCGCCGGATCAAATTATGCTTTTCCACAATATATGAAAAAATCCCCGGGAAAAGACTTTCTGCTCTTCTTTCCCGGGGAATATTCTCTGATATATGTCTTATTTCTTCAGGATCTCAAGTGCGCTCTCGATCTCCTCCACACATTTCTTATAACCAAGGGTACCGTTATCCAGGCACAGATTATATTTCGTCATGTCTGCCCAGTCAACACCCATGAAACGTTTGCAGAAATCTTCTTTGCGTTTGTCATCCTTCTGCATGAATTTCTCAATATCCTTTGTAGTTCCGCTGAGCTTCTTACTTGCCTCACGGATACGGAAATCCCAGTCTCCGTAAACAAACACACGAAGAACATTGGAATAATCTTTCAGGATCATGTTTGCACAACGTCCGATGATCACACAGGTCTCTGTTTCTGCCAGATGACGGATCACCTTCGCCTGATAATTAAACAGGTTCTCATCGGATGTGAAATCCTTACTCTGCGGTGGGATCAGCTCACCCTTGTAGATTCCGGACTTTGCAAAAAATCTCTGCTTTGTGCTGACATTTTCATCTGCCCTTCCAAAAAGCTGCTCATGAATGCCACTCTCCTCGGATGCCATACGGATGATATCCTTATCATAGTAAGAAATCCCTAATTTCTTTGCAAGCTCCTCTCCGATGGTACGTCCACCGCTTCCATATTGTCTTGCAATGGTAATTACGAAATTATCCATGATCTTCCCCCTACTCTCCAAGATATGCCTTCTGAACAGCCTCATCGTTCAGAAGATCCTCAGCCTTTCCGTCCATAGTGATGCTTCCTGTTTCCAGAACATAGGCACGGTCTGCAATGGAAAGTGCCTTCTTTGCATTCTGCTCAACAAGAAGTACCGTAGTTCCGCTCTCACTTACCTCACGGATAATGTCAAAGATCTCATTTACAAAGATCGGTGACAGACCCATAGACGGCTCATCCATCAGAATGATCCTCGGTCTACTCATCAGTGCACGCCCCATGGCAAGCATCTGCTGCTCACCACCGGAAAGTGTTCCTGCACGCTGTCCTTTACGTTCTTCCAGACGCGGAAATCTCTTGTATACACCAGCAAGGCTCTCTGCGATCTCTGCCTTGTCTTTTCTTGTGTAAGCTCCAAGAAGAAGATTCTCATAAACGGACATATCCGCAAATACTCGTCTTCCTTCCGGAACGTGTGCCATTCCCATTTCTACGATCTTATGGGCTGGTGTTCTTGTGAGGTCTTTTCCCTCAAACACAATGCTTCCGGACTTCGGAGAAAGAATTCCGGTAAGTGTCTGAAGTGTGGTTGTCTTTCCGGCGCCATTGGCACCGATCAGCGCAATAACCTCTCCCTGATTTACATGAAAAGAAATTCCCTTCAGGGCCTGGATCACACCATAGTAAACCTGGAGGTCCTTTACTTCCAACATTGCCATTGTCTCGTCCTCCTTATTCTCCCAGATATGCAGTAATAACAGTCGGGTCTTTCAGTACTGTGGATGTCTCACCCTGGATCAGTACCTGACCGAAATTCAAAACAGTCAGTTCCTCACAGATACCACCGACCAGTTTCATATCATGCTCAATAAGAAGCACTGTCATATCAAAATGCTCACGCACAAAACGGATAGTATCCATCAGTTCCTGTGTCTCATTAGGATTCATACCGGCTGCCGGCTCATCCAGAAGAAGAAGCTTCGGCTCTGTGGCAAGTGCTCTGGCGATCTCAAGCTTACGCTGTTTACCATAAGGCAGGTTGCCGGCCAGTGTGTCAGCTTCTTTATCCAGGTCAAACACCTTCAGGATCTCCATGGCACGTTCGTTCATCTCTTTTTCTACCTTGTAATACTTCGGCAGCCTTAAGATTCCGGTCAGTGTGGAGTATGGATGGTGATTGTGAAGTCCTACTTTTACATTGTCAAGAACCGGCATATCCTTGAAAAGACGGATATTCTGGAAGGTTCTGGCGATTCCGGCTTTGTTGATCTCGATGGTGCTTTTTCCGGTGATGTCCTGGCCGTCCAGTCTGATGATTCCCTCTGTTGGTTTGTATACACCTGTGAGAAGGTTGAATACAGTTGTCTTACCGGCACCGTTGGGTCCGATCAGTCCATAGAGCTGTCCTTTTTCAATGGTCATGTTAAAGCCGTCAACAGCACGAAGACCGCCGAACTGGATAGACAGGTTATTTACTTCCAGCATTGCCATGATCAGGCCACCTCCTTTTTCGCTTTTTTGCCTTTGAATTTTTCTACCATACGTGCTCTCCAGTCTCTTGCTGCAGGTGCCCAGTTAAAGAGCATCATGATGATCAGCACGATTGCGTAAATCAGCATACGGTAGTTTGCGAATCCACGGAGAAGCTCAGGCAGTGCATAGAGGATAATTGTTGCAATGATAGATCCTCTGATATTTCCGATTCCTCCAAGTACTACATACACAAGTACCAGAATGGACATATTGTAATCGAATACAGAAACCTTAAGAAGAGAAAGGTTATGTGCATACAGCACACCTGCAACTCCTGCAAGGGCTGCAGAAATGGTAAATGCCAGCAGCTTATATCTGGTGATATTGATTCCTACAGACTCCGCTGCAATACGGTTGTCCCTGGTTGACATAATAGCACGTCCGCTTCTGGAGTTTACAAGGTTCTGTACAATAAACAATGTGAGAAGAAGCAGGATCACGCCGATCAGGAAAAAGTAATTCTTGATATCTTTATAAAGAGTTGCTGTTCCCGAAATACCAAGGGCGCCTTTTAAGATCTGCTTTCCGCCGGCTTCCAGATGAAGACCGGCTGCACTTGTTGCAACGTGAAGTCCTTTGTCATCCACGCCAATGTAAAGTACATTGATCAGGTTCTTGATGATCTCACCAAAAGCCAGTGTAACAATAGCCAGGTAGTCACCGCGGAGACGAAGTACCGGAATACCGATGATCACACCGAACAGTGCTGCAACTGCCGCACCTACAAGGATTGCAAGGATAAAGCGAGGAACCTGCGGAATGGAGTCTGCAGCAACCTGTGAAAACAGGGCACTGGAAAAAGCTCCCACGCACATGAAGCCCGCATGTCCAAGGCTCAGCTCACCGGAAAAACCGACTACCAGGTTCAGGGAAACTGATGCAATGGTATAAACACAAAGGGGAACAAGAAGTCCCATAAGAAGTCTGGAAAGATTTCCAGTTGAGGAAAGTGCCTGTACGATCACAAAGAGCACAATGACAATTCCATAGTTGATCATGTTATTTTTTGTTGTTTTGTTTTTCATATTCTTCATATCGGCCACCTTACACTTTCTCCTGGATGTTCTTGCCGAACAGTCCGGTAGGTTTTACAAGAAGCACGACGATCAGGACTGCAAATACGATTGCATCTGCAACCTGGGAAGAAATATAAGCTTTTCCGAAGATCTCGATGATTCCCAGAAGGATGCCGCCGACCATAGCTCCAGGAATAGAACCGATTCCACCGAATACAGCAGCTACGAAAGCTTTGATACCAGGCATGGCTCCTGTGTACGGAGTCAGTGTCGGATAAGTCTGACAGAGCAGAAGGCCTGCGATCGCTGCAAGTCCGGAACCGATGGCAAATGTGAGGGAAATTGTCGCATTGACGTTAACTCCCATCAGCTGTGCCGCATCTCTGTCCTCGGAAACCGCCTGCATGGCACGGCCAGGTTTTGTCTTTTTTACAAAGAGGGAAAGTCCCACCATGATGATGATACATGCAAGGATGGTTACGATGGTGATTCCCTTGATGGTAAGCTCACCGTCAAACAGTGTGATGGACGGAACTTTGATAACAGCTACGAAACTCTTGGCATCTGCGCCGAAGATCAGAAGTGCCAGGTTCTGAAGCAGATAACTGACACCGATAGCCGTGATAAGAACGGCCAGGTTTGAGGAAGCTTTTCTAAGTGGACTGTAAGCTACCTTCTCAATGACAACACCAAGCAGTGTACAGATCACAACGGAAAGGATCACAGCAAGGATCGGTGACATGCCGCCTCTTGTGATACAGGTAAGGATGATATAAGCTCCCACCATGATAACATCTCCGTGTGCAAAGTTCAGCATCTTGGCAATACCATAAACCATGGTATATCCAAGTGCGATGATTGCATAGATACTGCCAAGACTGATGCCGTCTTTTAAATAAGATATAAAACTCATAACGCACCTCTTTTAATTGTTTATTGATAAGGGAAAAAGGGGACGGTTCCCACTAAAGGTGACCGTCCCCTGACCCCTAACGTTAACAGAAATTACTTATTTCATCTCTACATAAGCACCGTCTTTGATCTCGAATGCTTTCGGCTCTTTATCACACTCGCCATCCTCGGTCCATTTTGCTTTTCCGGTAAGTCCGTCAAGCTCGATGTTTGCCATGGATGCGCTCATTGCTGCACTGATGTCTGCATTTTCCATATCTGGTGTGATCTTTGCATCGTCAGCTGCAAGCTGCATTGCGTAAAGTACATCATATGTATCTGCCGCAAACTGGTTCGGGATCTCACCGTTGTGAGCATCGCCGTATGCTTTTACGAAGTTCTGGCTCTTCTCATCTGTAGCTGTTGCGGAGAATGGTGTCAGAAGCATAACACCCTCTGCAAGGGATTTATCGAAGTTCTCTACATTGAGGATACCATCCATGCCATCTACACCAAAGAATTTAATGTCAAGCCCTGCCTCAGATGCCTGCTGAAGGATCAGCGCATTGTCGGAATAGTAGTTCGGAAGGAAAAGAAGCTCAGCGCCGCTCTTCTTGATCTTTGCAAGCTGTACAGAATAGTCTGTGTTGCTGTCTGTTGTGTAAGCCTCATCTGCAACTACTTCAAGTCCGTCATCAGCAGCTGCTGCAACGAATGCGTCATGTACACCGGAGTTGTAGTCAGCAGCGGAATCATAAAGTACTGCTACTTTCGTTGCAAGTTTGTGCTCGGAAATGTACTGAGCAGATTTGGTTCCCTGTGCCGGGTCTGTGAAGCACATACGGAACTCGTTTGTTCCTGCTGTGATACAGTCAAGTGCTGTTGCGGATGGTGTGAAGAGGAATGTATCCTCAGCTGCCTCAGCTCCTACTGCGATACAGGAACCGGATGTTACAGTTCCACAGAGCATCTGCATTCCTTTATCGATCAGGTCATTGTATGCGTTAACAGCCTTCTCCGGATCTCCCTGGTCATCACCTGCGTCAAGAATCTCTACTTTATATCCGTTGAATCCACCGTTCTCGTTGATCTCATCAGCTGCGATCTTGGCTGCGTTGTATACGTTGGTACCGTACTGTGCGTAATCACCTGTCATCGGTCCGATCACACCGATCTTAAATGTCTCATCTGCTGCAAAAACTGATGTAGGCATCATCATAGCTGCTGTCATCGCTGCTGCTGATGCAACGCCGATTACTTTCTTCCAATTCTTCATAATAATCTCTCCTCCTGCGCTTTGTCGCGTTACTAATGTTTAATGGTAAAATTATAGCATCGCATATTTTTTATTTCAAGGGCAAATTTAGTTATCTGTTGTTTTTCGTCTGATTGCACAACGCGGACACTTGTCCGCTGTACAGCTTGTGTCGTTTTTCGGCAAATTGTCTGAATTTTTTTACAAAAAAATCCAGGGAAAAATTCCCTGGACTCCTTCGTCTCTTAATACTTTACTTATGCGATTGCTTTCTTAGCGATCTCAGCAAGTGCTGTGAAGCCTGCTGCATCGTTAACTGCCATCTCTGCAAGCATCTTTCTGTTGATGTCGATGTTTGCAACTTTAAGGCCGTGCATCATTTTGCTGTAGGAAAGTCCGTTCATTCTTGCAGCTGCGTTGATACGGGCGATCCAGAGCTGTCTGAACTGACGTTTCTTCTGTTTTCTTCCTGCATAGGAGCTTGTAAGAGCTCTCATTACAGACTGTTTTGCTACTCTATACTGTTTGGAACGGGCTCCTCTGTAGCCTTTTGCCAGTTTCAATGTACGGTTATGTCTTTTCTTTGCGTTTAATCCGCCTTTAATTCTTGCCATTTCTTAATTCTCCTCCTGTTCGTCTTCTCTATCTTATAAATATGGTAATGCTTTCTTCATGCTCTTTACGTTAGTAGAATCAACAACAGTAGATTTTCTCAGATTTCTCTTTCTCTTCTGAGATTTCTTTGTAAGGATATGGCTCTTGTAGGCTTTATTTCTTACTAATTTTCCTGTACCTGTTTTTTTAAAGCGCTTTGCTGCTGCTCTGCAAGTTTTAATTTTTGGCATTATGAATTCCTCCTTGATTTGGTACTTCTAAATTTTATATAACATCCCGTTCTGCCCGGCTGTTGCCGTGAAGACTGAGATATCTACCGTTTCTCAGTCAGAAACATTGTCATGCTTCTGCCTTCTACCTTCGGAGCCTTCTCTACAGTCGCTATATCGGACAGAAGATCTGCGAAGTCGTCAAGCACATGTTTGCTGCTGGACATATGTGCCATCTCTCTTCCGCGGAAACGAAGTGTAACCTTAACTCTGTCACCCTTGCTAAGGAACTTTCTTGCTGCATTTACCTTCGTCTTTAAATCGTTCGTATCAATGTTCGGGGAAAGACGCACTTCTTTGACATCGATGGTTTTCTGCTTTTTTCTGGCCTCTTTTTCTTTTCTGGCAAGCTCGTAACGGTATTTACCGTAATCAATGATCTTGCATACCGGCGGTTTCGCCTGTGGGGCAATCTTTACAAGGTCAAGCCCTGCCTCCTGTGCTTTCGCCATCGCTTCTCTGGCGGACACGATTCCAAGCTGTGCTCCGTCCGGACCAATCAAGCGTACCTCTCTGTCTCTGATCTGTTCGTTAATCATTAAACCGCTAATTGTTGTACACCTCCATGAACATGATAGAATTAATTTTTTCTTTCTCAATACTGTGCCGGGATCTCTTCCTGCACAAAAAAAGCGCAGACAGATGTCCACACTTCAAATAATTACACCTGCACACTGATAGTCTATCCGTCGCAGTACTGTGCAATATTAACCTGAGTCGTTTCCATAAACGCTGAGGTGAGAGTGAACTCTGCTTTCTTTTCGCTACGTACTTTGAAAGGATACCATGGTGTACATGATTTGTCAACTGTTTTTTATTATATTTTTTTGATTTATCTTTTGCAGTTGTATATTTTCTGTCAAAAACCGGGGCAGCTCTTTTTGATAAG
>OLRY01000349.1_pt1 | contig 62782 bp, 46 predicted proteins | sample 1672541 | NCBI WGS metagenome assembly OLRY01 (sample SAMEA3136697, study PRJEB25190) | human gut metagenome | biome: human gut; feature: human-associated habitat; material: faeces | place: Austria | collected 2013 | reverse complement strand
GAAATGGGACTTGAACCCACACGCCAATACTGACACAAGCACCTCAAGCTTGCCTGTCTGCCGATTCCAGCATCCCCGCAAATCAGCATAATCTATTATAGCAGAATAAAATCGGTTTGTCAAGCACTTTTTTGATTTTTTCCAAAAAATCTTGTGCTACGACAAACCGACTTGTTTTTAGGTTTATCTGTTACGCATTTTCAGCTCACGGTCGATGGTGCGTTTTGCGTCACGCTGAGCCATAGCGTCACGCTTGTCGTGCTGTTTTTTACCTTTGCAAAGACCGACCTGAACCTTCACTCTGCTGCCCTTGAAATAGACAGATATAGGAATAAGCGTCAAACCGTCCTGCTTTACCTGTCCGAGCAGCTTCATTATTTCACGCTTGTGCATAAGCAGTTTTCTGGTTCTCAGCGGATCCTTGTTGAATATGTTGCCCTTTTCGTAAGGCGAGATGTGCATCTGCTTGATAAATAATTCGCCGTTGTCGATAGAAATCCAGCTGTCCTTCAGATTAAGTCCTCCGTCACGGATAGATTTCACCTCGGTGCCGGTCAGCTCTATTCCTGCCTCGTAGCTTTCAAGGATGAAATAATCATGCCTTGCCTTTCTGTTGTCTGCAATCGTTTTAAGTGCCGTTTTTTCCATTGTGACCTCTCTTTTCTTATATATAAAGGTATAATCGGCAGTGCAAAATGCCGATATTCGTTTTCTCAAATAAGGTATATATATTATTTTACTATAAAACCGGTATTTTTGCAAGCAAATTTACATTCACATTGTAAAAAATTCCTGCATTTTGCAATAACACGAATAAAATCTTGCGGAAATGCGCATTTAAATGCGTAGTTTTGAGTTTTTTAAACTTTTTTATGAAAATTTTAAAAAAACTATTGCAAATTTTGCGTATATGTGGTATACTTTTTCTTGCAGTTTAAAAGCAATAACGGCTTTAGTCACAGAGAATGCAGTAAAGCTTACCGATGAAGTCGGTTTTCTCACAAATTATTATATGAAACGCAGAAAAACCGTGTTTATCCGTAAAACCAATGTATATCACACTTGAGCCGAAAATATCAGGAGGATTTAACAATGGCGTTAAAAAATCAGTATCTTATCGACCTGCTCGAAACAGTTAAGAAAAGAAATGCAGGCGAGCCCGAATTCATTCAGGCAGTAACAGAAGTTTTCGAGAGCCTTCAGCCCGTAGTTGAAAAAAGACAGGATCTCGTTGACGCAGGCGTATTTGAGAGAATCGTTGAGCCTGAAAGACAGATTATGTTCCGTGTACCCTGGGTAGACGACAACGGCAAGACTCAGGTAAACAGAGGTTTCAGAATTCAGTTCAACTCGGCAATCGGACCTTACAAGGGCGGTATCAGACTTCACCCCTCCGTATATCTCGGTATCATCAAGTTCCTCGGCTTTGAGCAGGTCTTCAAGAACAGCCTTACAACACTGCCTATGGGCGGCGGCAAGGGTGGTTCTGACTTTGACCCCAAGGGCAAGAGCGACGGAGAGATTATGCGTTTCTGCCAGAGCTTTATGACAGAGCTTTGCAGACATATAGGTCCTGACTGCGATGTTCCCGCAGGCGACATCGGTACAGGCGGACGTGAGATCGGTTATATGTTCGGTCAGTACAAGAGACTCAGAAACGAATTCTCAGGCGTTCTCACAGGTAAGGGTCTGACATACGGTGGTTCACTTGCAAGAACAGAAGCTACAGGCTACGGTCTTTGCTACTTCACAAACGAAATGCTCAAGGCTAACGGCAAGAGCTTCGACGGCAAGACAGTTGTTATCTCAGGTTCGGGCAACGTTGCTATCTACGCTACAGAAAAGGCTACACAGTATGGTGCTAAGGTAGTTGCACTTTCTGACTCAAACGGCTACATCCACGATCCCGACGGCATCGAGCTTGATGTTGTAAAGCAGATCAAGGAAGTTGAGAGAAAGCGTATCAAGGAATACGTTAACAGAACATCACACAAGAATGTTACATACACAGAAGGCTGCTCAGGCATCTGGACAATCAAGTGCGATATTGCACTCCCCTGCGCTACACAGAACGAAATCAACGGCGAGTCAGCTCAGGCTCTCGTAAACAACGGTTGCTTTGCAGTTGCAGAAGGTGCTAATATGCCCTCTACTCCCGAAGCTATCGAGGTTTACCTTTCAAACGGTCTTCTTTACGGACCTGCTAAGGCTGCAAACGCCGGCGGTGTTGCTACATCAGGTCTTGAAATGAGCCAGAACTCAATGCGTTACAGCTGGACATTTGAAGAAGTTGACGCTAAGCTTCACGATATAATGAAGGAAATCTTCAAGCAGTGCGACACAGCCGCTAAGGAATACGGCTTAGAGGGTAACTACATGGCAGGCGCTAACATAGCAGGCTTCTTAAAGGTAGCTGAGGCTATGAAGGCTCAGGGTTGTGTATAATAATCCGATTTCACTAAAACTACTCCCTTAAAGGAGGGCTTTATATGAAACACGGTACTTTATCTCATGGCAAAAAGAGTACGGCTGACCCTAAAACCTCGCTTGTCAGAAATGACGGAAGCTTTAAGCGTACCGATAATCTTTCTGAAACAGGGTTGGAGTTTCACAAACCGTTTACTCATCAGAAGCCCGATAAGGATAACAAGTAAATAAACCGACCTCCGCATTATTAAGCAATGCGGAGGTTTTTATCTGCGTTATTTCAAAAGACCGCCCTGCGTTTTTATACACAGGGCAGTCTCAGCTTGTAGAAAAAGTATGCTTTTTCAAAAAAGTGCTTGTTCTCTATCCCTATAAGAACGCTTTGTGGGCTTTGCGTCCTGCAAAGCCTTTGGGCGTTCTATCTCGGCATCCTTGCCGAAACCCCAAGCCCCTTTCCCGGGGAAAGGGGCTATATTACTGGGGCTACCGCCCCTAGACCCTGTCGGGGGCTACGCCCCTGCGACCCCATTTTTATATAATCAAGAGGTTTATCGACAGTCTGAGACCGCCCTGCGTTTTTATACACAGGGCGGTCTTGCTATTCAGAAATTTTCTGTAATGCTCTTTGCAAGCTGTTTTATTTCGGGAACGTCTGCCGCTTCCCACAGTCTTATACTGCAATGAAGAATACCGTTCTTCTTATACAGCATTCCGAGTCGGTGGCAACGCTCGGTGTTGTCCACAACCTGAACTATCGGAGTAACATCGGGTGTATCGTCAAGAATATCCGCCTTGCTATGCGTTACCGCCTCATACCACTGCGGCGTGGTAAACTTTTCACACGGGAAAGCGCTCAGCAGCTTGTCGTTCTTGTCTATAAGAAGTCCCATCGTACCGGGTGCTACAGGCTTGTTCATACTCTCCGAAATGACACGGAACATATGATAGTTCCAGAAATCCGCACAGTATGCGTTTTCTATAGCATTACTGCCGTCGGTTATAACCATAGCCTTTTTGCCGCTCGCTATAAGCACTTTTGCCTTTTCAACGCTGTCTGCAAAAATCAGTTCGTCATCGGCTGTCTTTATGCCGTTTTCGGTAATTTCAACATCTGTCTGCGGATAAAGCCAGAATACATAGCTGTTGTGCAGTTCGCCCATAGCAAGTGTAAGGACGGCTTTCTGCGGTTTTGTGATACCGCTGAAGTCGGGAACGAATGTGCCGACAGAGGTAAGGCGTGCATCCGATGAGGTAAACTCAACACTGCCTTTTATATCAAGCTCATCGCTTATGAGCGAATAACGTACCGCTCCGCTCTTTATCTTACCTTTACCGTATGACGAAAGAAGAATCTCTACAGACGGTTTTTCATCCGCACCGAAAACATACTTTTCCGTCTTTGCAAGCAGTACGTTACTTTCGCAGAAGCCTCTCCAGTCCTCAGGCGTTATAAAGCCCTTCGATTGCATAAAGGCATTAAGCACGCCGACAAGCGAAACTCCCTGTCCGTTGAAATCCTGCAGATCAAGAAGCTGAAAGCCGCTGAGTTCGGAAGAACGCAGAGCAGTTTCTATCTCGTCCTTATAGCACTGAGTACAATGTGCGCCGACCGCCTCGAAGAAATCTCTCCACTGCGTGTAAAGTCCCTTTTCTTCAAGCCTTTCTCTGAAAATATCGAGATAGCGAGGAACGAGAGGACCTGTGTACATTTTCATCTCGTCAAAGTCGGGGAAATAATCATACTGTCCGACCTCGTGAGATATTACCGGCTTGTGCGGAATATAACTGCCGTCTGCGGCGCTCAGCTTTACCGTCTTTACCCCTGTGCCGTACTGAATCTGTATCGTATCTCCGCCCTCGTTCTCCGAGCCGTTTTCGCCTCTGATTATCGCATCATAATCGTAAGCGGTATTCGGCTTGTCCGTCTGGATATGACCGAGAGGTGCGTCACACATAGCATAAGAGCCTCTGAAAAGTCTGTCACGGGAAAGTCTTACTCCTGTGAAAAAATCCTCCTGCGGAATTTCGGCAGGCCAGAACTGAAAGTTGTTTGAGCCGCTTGTGAAGAAGATTGAATGATTTTCACGGCGGAGAATGTCGATTATCTCTCCGAGCCTTTCACGGCTGCCCCAAAGCTCGTTTCCGAGCGACATCATAACAAATGAAGGATGGTGGGAAAAATCTTTTATAATACGGATACCCTCGTTTATAAGGTAGTCCTGTTCTTCCTCGTTATAACCGTCCTCGCCCTTTGCGGCAATCGTTCCCCAGAAAGGAAGCTCCGGCTCCATATAGATACCAAGCTCGTCTGCGGCGGTAAATGCGGCGTCGGGAGGACAGCAGGTGTGGAAACGATAATGGTTTATGCCATAGCTTTTGGCGATTTTAAGACGTTCTTTCCAATCGTTAACATCACAGGGAGCATAAGCGGTAAGAGGAAAAATCATTCCGTCGTGCTTTCCTCTGAGAAATGCCTCACTGCCGTTTACGAGCAGTTTCCTGTCGATATTCGAGAATGTGACAAATCCGAACGATGTGTTGAATATATCTTCACCGCAACGTAACTCAAGGCTGTAGATATTGCGTTCAAATTCATCCCACAGCTGAGCGTTTTCAAGTCTGAACTCCGCTTCAAATGTATCTCCGTCAGCTATGATATTTGCCTTAAGCACACGGATTCCGCCGGGAGCGGTAACAGTCGCAGTAACAACGGCGTTGTCCGCACCGTTGACCAAGCCTCTTACCGATAAACTGCCGTCAGCAGATGCGATAACTCTTACATCAGAAATGTAGCTCTTGGGATATATTTCAATATTCATCTTTCCTACAATGCCCAGCCAGTTTGTCTGGGTATCGGGACTTGTCATATGACCTCCGCCCGTCTTATAACCGACATTCGCCACACGGATAACTATTTCGTGCGTGCCTGCGGTCATATATGAAGAAATATCATAGCGGTGCGTACTGCAAAGGCTGTCGCAGGTACCTACTTCCGCACCGTCAATATACAGCGTGCTTACTCTTGTGCGTTCAAGCGTGAGTATTGACACCAAGCCCGTCATATCGCTTTCAAGGGTACACGAACGTCTGAACCACGCATATCCCGTGAATGTGTATTTATCGGTAAGGTATCCTTCGTCCCTGTTCTTGTTCTCAGACACTTTTGCGGCGGCTGACAAAGTATCGGGAAGAATTATGCTGTCGTTGTAATTATCCGGAAGCGAGGTACGGTTATTTTCGCTTATGAAAAGCTCCCACTTTCCGCTGATATCTATCGTATTTATCATAGCCGTTTTCCTTTCGTGTGAACGTTTAAATTCTTTGACTATGATACTATAAAGAAGCAACGCTGTCAATAGACGAACGGGAAGAAAATATTAAAAATAATCCGCAGAATTTAAATTCAGTTAACAAACGTCGAATATAATACAGATACAGGGTGAGGAAAAGCCCTATAAAGTTGCTATCTTCGTTTTCATATATTTCCCCAAAGCATTGATGCCCGGCTGTAAAAGGCCGGGCATCAATGTTTTTTATTGATTATTTTCGGCGGAATAATCCTTCCACATTTCAGTTACGTTTCCATTGCCGTTATGCTTCGCATAAATATCTCCCATAAGCATAGCGTATGTATAATCGCCGCACTGCCACACCTCACGGTAGCGTTCACGCACCTCCATAACAATACCTTTTCCGAGAGCCTCCGCAATATAGATATTATTCTTGTCAAAGCCTGCGATTATCGCAATGTGACCGTCACAGCCGATAAGATCGCCCACCTGCAATATTCCGCTTCGCATTACCTCCTCGTCAAGCCATACACGCTCGCCGAAATCAGAGTATTCATCGTCATAGCCGGGAGTATCCCCTGCGCCGACATCGCCCAGCGGAACACCGCCGTTATACAGGCACCACGAAACAAATCCCGAACAGGTCATGCCGTTTGCATATTTCGCACCGGGAATAAGTCCGAATGCGTCCTCCCAGTTTGTGAGCGGTTCACCCCACGCTGCAGGTCCGTATAATATGCCTTTCTTATCAAGAATGTCAAACTTGCTGTGGGTAAGATAAAGTCCCTTGTGATAAAATCTGCCCTCGCCGTCACAGTACGGCCTTTCGGGCTGTGGATCAAGCCTGCCGTTTTCATAGAAATACGGTATCTTGTAATTGAATTCAAGCGGAATAAACCTTGCCGCCGCAACTACGCCTGCTCTTGTTCCGTAGCCTGCGGTATTTACACGGCTCTCAAGCACAGCGTCAATCATACTTCCCTCCGCCTCACTGTATTGACCGGGCTGAAGAAGCGGCTTTGTTGCAGTAATCTTCGGCGCTCTGAGTAAATCCGTGACCGTTATTTCTATACTGTCTGAAATGCTGTCCGATACGCTTGCTGTTATTGTCGCCGTACCCGCTTTCAGTGCGGTGATCACACCGTCCTTGACGCTGACCGTTTTCGGTGCGGAGCTGTTCCACTTTACCGACTTTTCGCTGTCCGTGGGATTACCGATAGTTTCAAAAGCGGTTGTAAGCGTGCCTGTCATTCCAACATTCATATATGTATCGGTTTTGTCTATTGTGATTTTGGTTACCGCATCAACGTTTATTGTAAACTCATCACTCCGCACGGCTTTTCCGCTGTCGTTGGTCACGGTTATAATGTAGCTTCCTTTTGGCAGAGATAATACTGCTTTTCCGCCTTCAAGCCTTTTCCTGTCACTATCGCCGTTATATGAATAATACAACCCGTCCGTTGTACCGTCCTCGTTTCTGCATTCTATTGCGACATTGCGTGTGAAGTCTGCATTCAGTTCTTCCGCTACCGATACGGATATGATTGTCGGTACAGGCTTTATTTCTGTGACTGTCAAAGACGGCTGTACTTCGGCGGAAGGTCTGTTAGATCTGTTCTGATTCCTTTGTGTCATAGCATAACCGCAGAAAAGCATTATCCCCGTACAAAAGGCTATCACGACCGAAAGAAAAACTATGCAGAAATCCCGCAGCCGTCCTTGTTTTCGCTTTTTATGCCCGTTTACAGCCATTAAGGCGTTTTTTTCACAGACAGAAACAGAAATATTTTTTTGATCGTTGTTATTGACCGTTTTAGCTGATGTTGATGCTGATGAAGATAAAGATGTCATGGCGTTTACCTTTTTATTATTGATTTTATGATTTTTCGGATTTTTAATATAAATAACTGTTTACTTGAGTATAGCATTTAAATTTTGAAAAATCAACTAATAAATGGTTACAATTTGGTTACAATTTTTGCATATATTGTTGAAAAAACAGTATTGCTTATTTTTTCGAAAAAATTTTTTCAAAACCTCTTGACTTGGAGTTAACTCCATATGATACAATACGGTTGTAACAGGAAAGCAACGTGCTGTCCGTTTTATAGCGGCAGGACATACTAAAAAGGAGAATAACAATGTATCTTGAAAAAATCAATTCGCCGTCGGATATAAAGAAGCTGAGCGTTGACGAAATGAAAAAGCTGACGCAGGAAATGCGTGACGCACTTATATTCAAGCTCAGCCGTCACGGAGGCCACTGCGGTCCCAATCTCGGTTTTGCGGAGGCAACGGTCGCTCTGCACTATGTATTCGATTCGCCTGTAGACAAAATAGTATTCGATGTATCTCACCAGACATACTGCCACAAGATGCTCACAGGCAGAAAGGACGGTTTCCTTTACGAAGAGCATTTTGACGATATTTCGGGCTACTCGAATCCCGCCGAAAGCGAACACGACTTTTTCGTCATCGGTCACACCTCAACTTCTGTAAGCCTTGCACTCGGTCTTGCAAAGGCAAGGGATTTAAAGCACGAAAGCGGAAACGTTATTGCGGTAATAGGCGACGGTTCGCTCAGCGGCGGCGAGGCTCTTGAGGCCATCGACTACGCAGGCGAATTTGACGGAAATCTTATCGTTATTATAAACGATAACGATATGTCTATTGCTGAAAACCACGGCGGTATGTACAAAAATCTCAAGGCTCTGCGTGATGGCAACGGAAAAGCCGATACGAACCTGTTCACAGCTATGGGTCTTGACTATGTGTTCGTAAAGGACGGCAACGATATTGAAAGTCTTATCGCCGCTTTCAGTAAGGTAAAGGACAGCAAGCGTCCTGTCGCAGTGCATATAGTTACCGAAAAGGGAAAGGGTCTGTCTTTTGCGGAAGAAAACAAGGAGGACTGGCACTGGCATATGCCGTTTGACGTTGAAACGGGCAAGGCAAAGTACAATTATGACGGCGAGGATTACGGCGACCTTACAGCTAAGATGCTTCTTGAAAAAATGAAGAAGGACGAAAGCGTATGCGTTCTGACCTCCGGTACTCCCACAGTAGGCGGGTTTTGGAAAGGCAGAAGAGATGAGGCAGGCAGACAGTTTATAGATGTAGGAATTGCGGAGGAAAATGCGGCGGCTATGGCGTCTGGAATCGCAGCAGGCGGCGGTAAGCCTTTGTACACAGTATACAGCACATTTATCCAGCGTACCTATGACCAGATCTCGCAGGATATATGCATAAACAACAGCCCCGTTGCGATAAGCGTATTTGCAGGCTCTGTCTACGGTATGAGCGATGTTACCCATCTCGGACTCTATGACATTCCTATGCTCTCCAACATTCCGAATCTTGTTTATCTTGCTCCCGCAACAAAGGAAGAATATCTTTCTATGCTTGACTGGGCAATCGAACAAAACAAGTATCCCGTTGCGGTGCGTGTACCGGGCGGTGCGGTGATTTCGGACGGCAAGGAAGTTAAAAGCGACTGGTCGGATATAAACAAGTACGAGATTACAAAAAGCGGCTCAAGAATAGCAGTGATAGCACTCGGCGCTTTCTATCAGCTCGGTGAGAAAGCGGCAAAGCTAATCGAAGAAAAGACATGCACTGCTCCCACTCTTATAAGTCCCCACTATATCACGGGCATTGACAAGGATATGCTTGAAGACCTCAAGAATAACCACGATGTTGTGATAACTCTTGAGGACGGAATTCTTGAGGGCGGTTTCGGTGAAAAGATAGCACATTTCTATGGCAGCAGCGATGTTAAAACGTTGTGCTTCGGTCTTGAAAAGAAGTTCTACGACAGATACGATGTAAACGAGCTTATGCATAAGGCGCATCTGACTCCCGAACAGATAGCAGAAGACACGATTGCTCTTTTGAAATAATATTTATATATGACTACAGCCCGTAACGGTCTTACCGCTGCGGGCTGTAGTTTTTTATGAATACTTCTTATAAAGCAATTCCGTCAGCTTTATAATATCCGAACGTGTATTGAACACCGACGGCGCAAGCCGTACCGTCCCCGTTTCAAGCGTACCCTGCTTTTTGTGAGCAAGGAAGTTGCAGTGAAGTCCCCCACGCAGATAAAACCCGTTTTTTGATAACATATCGGCTGTGACCGAGCTGTTTTCATTGCCCGCTGTAAAAGATACCACAGGGAGAGATTTTACCTTTTCCGGACGATAGACCCTGATTTTCACGATATTTTCAACACGCTTTATAAATAAATCGCACAGCGACATTTCGTGAGCGTAAATCCTGTCGATGCCTTTTGAATTTACAAATTCCACTCCCCTGCCGAGTGCGATAGCACCCGGAGTATTTATCGTTCCGCTTTCAAAGCTGTCGGGCAGAAAGTCGGGCTGGTCGATTTCTCCGCTCGCACTGCCCGTTCCGCCCTCTATAAGCGTGCTGAGCGGATATTTTCCGTCAGTCACAAGCACTCCCGTACCCATAGGTCCGTAAAGTCCCTTATGACCGGGTGCGCATATAATATTGATACCGTCCGTCAGATTAAGCGGTATAACGCCTGCCGCCTGAGCGCAATCGGCTATAAGACATATATTGTGCTTCCTGCAAAGCTCCGCAATTCTTGCAAGCGGTGTCACTCTGCCGTTTACGTTACACCCTGCGGTCATAATGACCACAGCAGTGTCACGGCGGATTTGCTTTTCCACAGCCGACAGCAGTTCATCGTCACTGCCGCCGCTGTCGGCTATGCTGTAATTTATCCGTTTTTGTTTATACAGAGCGTGAAGCGGCCTTATTACCGAATTATGTTCAAGGTCGGACGTTATCACATGGCAATGCCCCTTTGCGTTGCAAACGCCCTTGAGGGCAAAATTAATGGCGTGGGTACAGTTGAGCGTGAAAACCGTGTTTTCGGTTTCACCGCCGAAAAATTCCGCACATTTCTCCCTTGCGTAAAACACCTGCCGTGAGGTTTCAAGCGAAAGTCTGTGCCCCGACCTTCCGGGATTTGCCCCGTAGTCGTACAGCGCCTTTTCCGCCGAATGAAGCACCGAAACGGGCTTTGGATAGGTGGTGGCGGCATTGTCAAGATATATCATCCGGCATCACCGCCGTTTCTGATCTCCATACAGTTAAGACCGCCCAGCGACAGCAGACGGCAGGTCTTGTCGGGATCGTGTTCCGTGTAAATTCCGAACCTGCATCCCTTTGAAGTGGTGATTTTTCCCGTAGTAGATGATATTTTATAGCCACTGAGGATTTTTCTTGCTTTTTCGGCGGCTGTAGCCGAGCGTAAAACAATAAAATACATAATCAGTACCTCGTTTCCGTATATTCACTGCTTCAATATATGCCGCAGGAAGCGAAAGAGTGATGATAAGCAAAGCGGCAAAAAAGCGGAAAAGCAAGATAATTTACAGACAGTCGATAAACCTATACAATTTAAAAATAGGGTTTGGGGCGTAGCCCCAAGCGGGGTGAGGGCGGCAGCCCCACACTCAGCCCCGGCACGGATGCCGGGCGTGTATGCCCAAAGGCTCTGCACGATGCAGAGCCAACAAAGCATACACAGCCTTTCACCAGGGAAAGGGGTTTGGGGATAGGGATTGAGGACAAGCACTCTTTTTGAAAAACATACTTTTTCTACAAACTGAATTATTTATTTTTCTCTTTTTCGGCTTTATAAAGCAAAATCCGACCGTTTCGGCATACTTATTATTCTTGACAATATCGTTTTTATGTTGTAAAATATATGTTGAATGCGGCAGTAACCGCTTTCCGCTTTTTTCACGGTGACAGCGTGACAAGTTTTCCATGCAGGCTCGGCAAATGATTTTAAGCGGAATGAATAACGGATTTATTTTAAGTAAATTATAAAAACAAAAGAATAACGGAAAAGCGGCTTAAAGAAATTATATATTTTCCTTTTACTTCAGCATAAAATTTCGATAGCACGAATACGGTACTTACAAGGTAAACGTTCAGTTACGGTAAGAGCAGCACGTTTATTGTACTCAGGACGACATATTGACAATGCCGCTTACGGCAGGAATGGCTGTATCACCGATACAGGCTTAGCTTCGCTTTGGCTTTTGCAGGGAGAGGTGTGTCTTTTTGCAGGAGCGTACAAGCGGTTTTGGCTTTTTGCCGTAAAAGCTGTGGACGAAATTATATACCGCCGCTTTTCCGTACAGAACCGCCGACGAGGGCTGTATGTCATACATAAAGATAAAAAGACAACACCTGTCGGCTATTCGGAAGGATGGTATATTGAATGGGAATTATTGACTCAAAAAACTTACTGACGGCGACTGAAAACATAAAGCCGAAGGCTACAAAGCCTTACTCAAAAAGAAGAAAGAATCCTTTTGCAAAGCAGTTCAAGCTGACCGACAGGAACGCCCCTAAGGACGCTCCAGCAAGCGAATCACTTACAGGGATATTAAATGCAAAGCCTGCAAATAAAACAGTTCTGACAGACAACAGACAGCAGGGCAAAAAGCCTGTGCTGACAGACAGAAAGGCATCCGAAAACAAAAAGCCGGTGCTTACCGACAATAAAAGCAGCGAAAAGAAAAGCATATCAGCAGACGGCAGAAATGACAAAAAGCCTGTTCTTACAGACAACAAGCCGCATCATAACAATAACAAGCAGAAACCGAGAAAGCAGGAGTACCCTTCTTTCTTTGCTGAGGACGAAAAGAAGAGCGGCAGAAAGACGCCCGTAAGGATTATGTCGCTCGGCGGCGTAAACGAGATAGGCAAGAACATCTACGTCTACGAGTGCTGTAACGATATATTCATCATAGATTGCGGACTTGCCTTCCCCGATGACGATATGCTCGGTGTCGATCTTGTTATCCCCGACTTCACCTATCTTGAAAAGAACAGGGAGAAGATAAGGGGCATTGTGCTGACGCACGGTCACGAGGATCATATAGGCGCACTCCCCTACTTCCTTAAGAAGATAAACGTACCCGTATACGGCACAAGGCTGACGCTTGGACTTGTTGAGGGAAAGCTCCGTGAGCACGGCATACTGTCGCAGTGTTCGCTGAACGTGGTCGTACCCCGTCAGAATGTCAGAATGGGCTGTATGAGCGTTGAATTTATCAGAGTGAACCACTCAATCCCCGATGCCTGCGCAATGGCAGTGCATACGCCCGCAGGCGTGATAGTGCATACAGGCGACTTCAAGGTTGACTATACACCTATAGAGGGCGGTATAATTGACCTTGCAAGATTCGGTGAGCTTGGAAACAAGGGTGTTCTCGCACTGCTTTCGGAAAGTACAAACGCAGAGCGTCCGGGCTATACGGCTACAGAAAGAAAGGTCGGAGAGAGCTTCAAGAACCTTTTTGCAGGAGCAGAGGGCAAGAGAATAATTGTCGCTACATTCTCCTCAAACATTCACAGAATACAGCAGATTATAAACAATGCGGAAAGCTGGGGCAGAAAGGTCGCCGTTTCGGGCAGAAGTATGCTCAATGTGCTTACTACCGCAATTGAACTCAATTATATAAAAGTACCTCAGGGTATGCTTGTCGATATAGAAGATGTCAACAAATATCCTCCCGAAAAAATGGTAATTATCACAACGGGAAGCCAGGGCGAACCGCTTTCCGCACTTTCGAGAATGTCATCGGGAGATCACAGACAGGTATCTATAACACCGAGCGATCTTATCATTATTTCGGCTACTCCGATACCCGGCAACGAGAAGTTTGTCGGAAAGCTCGTAAACGAGCTTATGAAGCAGGGTGCAGAGGTAGTATACGAGGCTATGTACGAGGTGCACGTTTCGGGTCACGCCTGCCAGGACGAGCTTAAAATGATGCTTGCGCTGACAAAGCCGAAATTCTTTATACCGATACACGGCGAATACAAGCATATGAAAAAGCACGAGGGTCTTGCAATAAAGATGGGCATACCCGAGAAAAACATATTCCTTCTGAATATCGGTCAGGTGGTTGAAACCGACAGTGTTGAAATGAAGGTAGTAGGTCAGGTGCCTGCAGGAAAGGTGCTTGTCGACGGTCTCGGAGTGGGAGATGTCGGCTCGGTCGTACTGCGTGACAGAAAGCATCTGTCAGAAGACGGTCTTATTGTTGTTGTAACCACTATCAACCGTGAAACAGGTATGGTAGCGGCAGGCCCCGATATAGTATCAAGAGGATTTGTATATGTAAGGGAATCCGAAGAGCTTATGGATGACGCTAAACAGCTTGTCAAGAAAACGCTCCAGACCTGCGCAGACAGAAACATCAGAGAATGGGGCAATATAAAGTCTAACGTAAGGGATGAGCTTGGCAACTTCATATTCCAGAGAACCAAGAGAAGTCCTATGATACTGCCTATCATAATGGAAGTGTAAAACCACAGAAGACAAAGGAGGCGCAAAAGGTGAAGAATTTTTATCGTGACGGCGGACTTGTAATATCGGTTTCCGCACTGGTTGTCGCACTGGTAATAATCCAGGGATATATTTACACGAAGGACATCAATGTATTCTGGGTGTCTGCGCCTTTTGTCGTGCTTATAGGCGGTTTTGCGATAGGAAAACTGATACAGGTCACAAGAAAAACATTCCAGTATTATGCACGAATAGACGATGAGCTTGAATCGAAGATGCATATGTCCGTGCATAGCTTTCCTATGTCCGCCGTTATAATCGACAGTGCCGGAAGAATAGTCTGGACAAACGGAAAATTCACAGAAGAATTTCCCGACTGTTGCGAATACGGTATGGAGCTGTCGAATATAACCGATATTCCGCCTGCCGATTTCTTCACCGATGACGGAATAACCGTCAGATACAAGGACAGCGTATATAAGGTTTTTGCAAGAATACCCGATGAGAACGAAGCAAAAGAGCTGACGCTGTTATTCTTCAAGAACATAACCGACATAACTGCTCTTGAAACAGAGAAAAAGCTGTCACAGCCCGTTGTCATACTGTTTATGGTAGACGGCTACGAGGAGCTTATAAGCGGTTGCCTTGAAAGTGAAAAGGCTCACGTTTCGGTACAGATAGACAAGCTGCTTGAAGATTTTGCGGGACAGACGACAGGCGTGCTCAGGAAGAATGCGTCCGACAGATTTATAGCCGTAATAGAAGAAAGACACCTGCAGGAAATCCTGCGTAACAAGGTCGAAATCCTCGATAAAGCAAGAGAAATTTTCGTAAATGACCGCCTTAACGTAACAATGTCGATAGGTATCGGCAGAACAGGTAAAACGCTGAAAGAAAGCGAACAGTTCGCTCGTCAGGCGCTTGAAATGGCACTCGGACGAGGCGGCGATCAGGCGGCTGTAAAGACAGATAACGGCTTTGAATTTTACGGCGGTGTTTCAAAGGGCGTTGAGCGTCACACGAAGGTCAAGACACGAATCATCGCAAACTCACTGCTTGAGCTTGTTGACAATGCGGACAAGATATTCATAATGGGTCACAAGTACAGCGACCTTGACAGTGTAGGCTCATCTGTAGGCCTTACCTGCGCCATAAGAAATCTCGGCAAGAGCGCCTGGGCGGTATGCGACTACAGCACCTCGCTTGCAAAAGTCCTGATTGACAGATTCCCCCACGTTGACGGAGAAGAACCGCTGTTCACAGAGCCTGCGGACGCTATGGAGGAGTTGACGGACAATTCACTGCTGATTATCTGCGATACGCATAATCCGCTTATAATAGAAAGCAAGGAGCTTTACGAAAAGGCAAAGAAGGTAGTTGTCATCGACCACCACAGGAAGATGGTAAACTACATAGACAATGCGGTAATATTCCACCACGAGCCGTATGCTTCATCCGCATCAGAAATGGTGACGGAGCTTATACAGTATTTCGGCGAGGCAGGAAAGCTCAGAGCGGTGCAGGCGGAGTGTCTGCTTGCAGGCATTATGCTTGATACAAAGAATTTCGTTATGAAAACGGGCGTAAGAACATTTGAAGCGGCGGCTGTACTGCGTAAGATGGGTGCGGATACGATAACCGTAAAGAAAATGTTCTCAAGCTCTATAGACAGCTACAAGAGAAAAACGCAGATAGTCGCAGAGGCGGAAATTTACCGCAAGTGTGCGATAGCGCCGTGTGACTTCTATGCGGACGATCTGAGAATAGTCGCTCCTCAGGCGGCAGACGAACTGCTGACTATCAAGAATGTTGACGCATCGTTTGTATTGTTCAAAACGATGAGCAACGAAATATCAATAAGCGCAAGAAGTATGGGTAACTTAAACGTCCAGCTTATAATGGAGGCTCTTGGCGGCGGCGGTCATCAGACTATGGCAGGTGCTCAGCTAAAGGACGTTACGGTAAACGAAGCGCTTGATACTCTCAAGAAGTCGATTGACGACTACTATTTAAGTCTTATAAAGGTAAACTCAAACGATAATAAGACTGCACAGCGCAGTTAAAGAAAGGACGATATAAAATGAAGGTAATTTTCACACAGGATGTGGCAGGCTCAGGCAAGAAGGGCGAGGTAAAGGAAGTTAAGGACGCTTATGCGAGAAACTGCCTTATAAAGAAGGGTCTTGCGGTTGAAGCTACAAACGAGAACCTTAACCACCTTGAAGGACAGAAGGCGTCCGCACAGCACAAGCTCGATGTTGAAGCGGCCAACGCAAAGAAGATAAAGGATACTATCGACGGCAAGGTGCTTACATTCAAGGCAAAAGCAGGTCAGGGCGGAAAACTGTTCGGCTCTGTTACCGGCAAGGATATAAGCGCACTTATAAAGCGTGATTTCGGCTTTGATGTTGATAAGAGAAAAATCGTTACAAAAAGCGATATAAAATCATTCGGTACATTCACTGCAGAGGCAAGGCTGTTTACAGGCATCGTTGCACAGTTCAGTGTAAAGGTTGAGGAAGAATAATGGCTGAGATGGAGCTTGCGGGGGTAAATCTTCCGTACAGCCTTGACGCAGAGCAGTCCGTACTGGGTGCTATACTGCTTGACGGAAACGCAAATATGCCGAAAGCGTCGGCAAAACTGCACCCGGAGCATTTCTATGTAAAAGTCCACACAGATATATACACTGTTATGATGCAGATGTTTGCGGCAAGCGACAATATTGATGTTGTTACCGTGCTTGAAAACTGCATGAAGAACAATGTTTTCGAATCGCAGGAGGAAGGCAGAAACTATCTTGTAAAGCTGATGGAAACCGTCCCCAGCATCTCAAGCGTTGACAGATATATAGAAATAGTCGAGGATAAGTACACAAGACGGCTTCTTATAAGCATAGCAGGCGATATTCTTGAAAATGCAAATGAAGGACAGACGGACACTGCCGCTCTGCTTGAGCTTGCCGAAAAAAGAATATACGACATAAGAAACGAGAACCAGGTAAAAGGTCTTACAAGGCTGAACGCTGTCATTGTCGGCATTCTCAACGAGCTTTCCGAGCTTTGTGCAAACCCCGACAAGCAGGGTATACAGGGACTGAAATCCGGATTTCCGTCGCTTGACAAGTACATACACGGACTGAATAAGTCGGATCTTTTGATAGTTGCGGCACGTCCCGGTATGGGTAAAACGTCATTCGCTATGAATATGGCGACAAATGTCGCAAAATATCATCCCGAAAAATCTATCTGCGTATTCAACCTCGAAATGTCAAAGGAACAGCTTGTAAAGCGTATGCTGTCCTCTGAGGGAAGAATTTCGAGCGAGCTTATGTCAACGGGCAGATTTGACCCTGCACAGTGGAGAAATCTTGCCGATGCCGCATTCGTACTGTCGAATATGAATATCTACATAGACGACAGCTCAGCGATAACGGTCAATGAAATGAAGGCAAAGCTGCGCCGTATCGATAATCTCGGGCTGATAGTAATAGACTATCTTCAGCTTATTTCTTCGGGCAGAAGGGATCTTAACCGTGTAAACGAAATTTCGGAAATGACACGAAACCTCAAGATAATGGCAAAGGAGCTTAATGTTCCGATAATCGTACTGTCACAGCTTGCACGTTCCGCCGAGAAAAAGGATGATAAACGTCCTATGCTGTCAGACCTGCGTGATTCGGGTTCTATCGAGCAGGACGCAGATATAGTTCTGTTCCTGTACCGTGACAGCTATTACAACAAAGAGGCAGAGGATCAGAGAGCCTGTAAGTGTATCGTTGCGAAGAACCGTCACGGTGAAACCAACGATATAAACATGATATGGGACGGTCAGTACACGAGATTTACAGATGTGGAGTATGTCCATGCCGAGCAGTAATTTAAAAAATTCCGTTAAAAATACTATAGAACGGTATTCGATGATAAATAAGGGCGATACTGTAATTGCGGCGGTAAGCGGCGGCGCAGACAGCGTCGCCTTGCTGTATGTCTTATATTCGCTGAAAGACGAGCTCGGCTTTTCGCTTGCCGCCTGCCATGTAAATCATAATCTGCGTGGTGAGGAAAGCGACAGCGATGAGCGGTTTGTCCGCAGGATGTGCAGATTCCTTGACATTCCGCTGTACACCGCAAGCATAAAGGTAAATGATTTACGGCAAAAGCACGACAGCCTTGAGGAATGTGCAAGGCGGTTAAGATATGAATTCTTCGAGAGCATAAGCAAGGACAGGCTGATAGCGACCGCCCACACAGCGTCGGATAACTGCGAAACCATTCTCATAAATATGGTCAGAGGCACTGCACTCTCGGGTATATGCGGAATTCCCGCAAAGCGTGACAATATAATCCGTCCGCTGTTATACAATACCCGTGAGGATATAGAGCTTTATTGCAGCGAAAACTGTCTTGATTATGTCACAGACAGCACCAATCTGTCGGATGATTATACAAGAAACAGGATAAGGCATAAGGTCGTGCCTTTGCTGAAGGAGATAAACCCCTCGCTTTTCAGTGCGATAAGCAGACTGTCGCAGTCTGTGTCGGACGATGACAGGTATCTTGACAAAATAGCATCGGAGCTTATGGAAAAGGCTTGCACCGCCGATGATAAATATGATGTCAGTATACTGCGCACCGCCGATGATTGTATACTTCGCCGTATCGTTACGATGATTTTCAAAGATAACGATATACCGCCGAATATGAAAGCGGTTGAAAGCTGCGTAGGAATTATAAGAGCCGGACAGGGAAAGATAAACCCGTGCCAGTTCAGATTTGTTCAGATAAGAAAGAAAAAGCTGTTTGTCGTGACAGACCGTGAGAAATTCAGACGAAATTAATGTGATAAACAGCTTAAAAATGATTATCGCCGTTGCTTTTTCGGCATAATCGTGCTATAATGGCTGTATTGCCGTTTTGTTTTCATCGCTTAACATTTATTTAACATAAGCGATGTATTATTTAATAAAACGTGATTACGGAGAGAATTAGTAGTGAAAAACATACATGATGACATTGAAAGAGTGCTTTTTACGAGCGAGGAGCTTGTAAAAAGAGCTGAGGAAATAGGCAGACAGATAACACAGGACTATAAGGGCGAAGAAGTAACCGTGATAGGCATACTGAAAGGCTCGTTTATGTTCCTGGCGGATGTGCTGAAGAATGTCGACCTTTATACAAAGCTGGATTTCGTAACGGTTCAGTCTTACGGAAACGGCACCACATCCGGAGAGCTCAGACTGACTAAGGATATTTCGGCAGATATAAAGGGCAAACACGTTATTCTTGTCGAGGATATTCTCGACAGCGGAAAAACGCTGAAATTCGTAAAGGATCTTTTTCTTGAAAGAGAGCCTGCGTCGATAAAGGTATGCACTCTGCTCAACAAGAAAGTCAGAAAATCAGAAGTAATCAAGGCTGATTATATCGGCTTTGACGTTGACAATGTGTTCGTAGTAGGATACGGACTTGACTATGCCCAGCTTTACAGGAATCTTCCTTACATAGGTGAGCTTAAGGTCGAGGCACGTTGAAAGCAACGTCGAGGCTGTAAAAATATAACCGTAGAGGCGGTCGGATGCTATGCAGATACGACCGACAGAAAGGGAAACTGATGAATCAGAACAACAAATTCAAAGGCATTTTCATTTACCTTGCAGTTATCGTTCTGCTTGTTATCGGTATGGTAACAATGCTTCAGATGAGTGCAACTCCCGGCGAGCATACAACATACTCAAAGGTGATAAGCGAATTTGACAACTACAACGTATCGGGCTACACGCTTGATCTCGGTTCGGGCGAATTACAATACACCCTGAAAAGCGACAACACAAAGAAGTATAAGTATTCCGTACCGAACGTAAGCCTGTTCTTACAGGATACGCAGGGCTACAGAAAGGCATACAACGAAAAGAATCCCGACAGTCAGCTTGTCGAGGACTTCTACCCCGTTTCAGACAACTCGTTCCTGCTGAGCTTCCTGCCTTATCTGCTGATGGTTGCGCTGATGATAGGATTTACATTCGTCATAATGCGTCAGGCGAGCGGCGGCGGAAAGATGTCGCAGTTCTCAAAGGCAAATGCAAGGACACAGCCTTCAAACGGCCCGAAAATAACCTTTGCCGATGTTGCCGGTGCCGAAGAAGAAAAGGAAGAAATGAGCGAAATCGTTGATTTCATGAAGAATCCCAGAAAGTATCAGGAGCTTGGCGCAAAGATACCGCGCGGTGTTCTGCTTTTAGGCCCTCCCGGTACAGGTAAGACCTTACTTGCAAAGGCCGTTGCAGGCGAAGCAAACGTTCCCTTCTTCTCAATAAGCGGTTCGGACTTCGTTGAAATGTTTGTCGGTGTCGGTGCAAGCCGTGTAAGAGATCTGTTCGATCAGGCAAAAAAGCACACCCCGTCAATAATTTTCATAGATGAAATAGATGCCGTAGGCCGTCAGAGAGGTACAGGTCTTGGCGGCGGTCACGATGAGCGTGAGCAGACACTGAACCAGTTACTCGTTGAGATGGACGGTTTCACGGATAATCAGGGCGTAATAGTTATTGCGGCTACCAACAGACGTGATATTCTCGACCCCGCACTGCTCCGTCCCGGACGTTTTGACAGACAGATTACTGTCGGCTATCCCGACATCAAGGGCAGAGAGGCTATCCTGCGTGTTCATACAAAGAATAAAAAGCTTGCTCCCGATATTAGCCTTGCTACAATAGCAAAGGGTACGGCAGGATTTACGGGTGCAGACCTTGCGAACCTTGTAAACGAGGCGGCTCTGCTTGCGGCAAGAAACAACAGAAAGGCTATCACTCAGCCTGATATAGAGGAAGCTACCATCAAGGTGGTTGCAGGTCCCGAAAAGAAGTCGAAGGTTGTAAGCGAGGACGAAAAGCGCCTTACGGCATTCCACGAGGCAGGTCACGCTGTCTGCACATTCCACTGCAAGACGCAGGATCCCGTACACCAGGTTTCCATCATACCCAGAGGTATGGCAGGCGGCTATACAATGTCGCTCCCCGAGCATGACAGGAGCTTCAGAAGCAAGACGCAGATGGAAGAAGAGATTATTGTTCTTCTCGGCGGCCGTGTTGCCGAAAAGATTGTGCTTGACGAAATCTCGACAGGCGCAAGCAACGATATTGAACGTGCTACCGACCTTGCAAGAAGTATGATAACAAGATACGGCTTCTCCGAAAAGCTCGGTCCTATCGTATACGGACACGATAACTCGGAAGTGTTCCTCGGCAGAGATTATTCTCAGGGCAGAAACTACTCCGAAAACGTTGCGGCAGAAATTGACGGTGAGATCCGTGAGCTTATTGACACAAGCTACGAAAATGCTAAGCAGATACTGCTCAGCCACAGAGATCAGCTCGACAAGGTCGCTCATTACCTTATGGAACATGAGAAGATTGACGGTGATGATTTCATAAAGCTGATGAACGGCGAACCGCTTGATGATAATACAGCCGCTCCCGTCAGCGAAAACAGTGATACCGCTCCTGCCGATTGCGAGGATACCGCAGAGGCCACCGGCGATAACAACAACGAAACAAACGAATAACAGCATCTTTACAGTCGCTCCCTTTTTCAAGGGAGCGATTTTTTTGCAGATACAAAAAAATCCGTACCGGCAGCTAACCGGTACGGATTTTATGAAAAACAGATTATATAATATCCTTAATGTCGATGTTCTCTCCTGTAAGACCGACATAAGCACCCTGCTTTGCCTCATCGCTTTCTGCGTGAGCCAGTAACCACTTGTTGCAAGCCCAGAGCGTCTTATCTTCATCATAAACGGGAGTAATGTTGGGCTTTGCTCCGTTTGTTCCCTTAGGAAGCGCTATGACCACCTTGAAGCATCCGTCCTTAGTCGCATTACAGGGAGCGTAATGCAGCGTTGTAGCATAAACCTCTACAACATCTCCTGCCTTAGCCTTGAAAGCCATAACCTTTGATGTATCGAGCTTGCCGTCAACAATATCATCCTCTTTCGCAACCAGCAGGACAAAATCGTATAAGCCTATGTTGAACTCGCTGTCACGGTGATACTCAAGACAGTTGAGCTTTGTGTTGTGACCGTTGCACCAGCCGAGCTGAACAGGCATACCGCCGTATGCGTTGTTCTGCAAAAGACCGAACAGCTTTGTAATTTCAAGCGCCGCCTCGCTCGGAACATATCCTACAGCGTCGGGTAACGGCGTGCTCTTATCAAGTGCTGAAAGCAGGTCGCTTACGTCATAACCGGTATGTACCTTGCCGTATGCGGCAAATTCCTTATCGTTTACCGAATATATCTTCATATCAGATTCTCCTTTTAACTTGCAGAATTCTTCTGCGTGTTAACGTTTTCACAAACAGTAAAGAAAACAGCCATAAGCTGAAAAACTCATGGCTGTCCTTAATTTAAAATTATTCCTCAGCGGGAGCGCCAACAGGACATACACCTGCGCAAGCACCGCAGCTAACACATGTGTCAGCGTCGATAACGTACTTGCCGTCACCTTCAGAAATTGCCTCAACGGGGCACTGAGCAGCGCAAGCGCCGCAAGAGATGCAATCATCAGAAATTTTATAAGCCATCGGAATGATCCTCCTTGTGATTTTTTGTCATAGAGTTATATGACTTGCTTATATTGTAACACAATTTCATAAAAAATCAAGACCTTTTGATAAATTTATATTGAAATATCACACTTTTTTCTGAAAATTTACGTCATTTTCAAGTTAGCGTTAAGCAACTGTAAAACCGCTCCCCGTCTTGCTTTGCAGTTTTAGTCGAGTAAAGCGAGCAACTTGTCCTTGCTGACAAAACCTACCGATTTGTCTATTTGTTTACCGTCTTTAAAAGATATTACGCAGGGTATAGAATCTATACCGAATCTTATTGCCAGTTCACGTTCATCGTCCGTATTGACCTTGCATATCTTGATTTCGGGATGCTCTTCTCCAAGCTCCTCAAGCACAGGTCCGAGCATTCTGCACGGACCGCACCATGATGCCCAGAAATCCACCAGAACGGGCTTATCAGACTGTAAAACCTCCTGCTTGAAGTTTTCCGACGTTACATCTATATGGCTCATAATTGATACTTCCTTTCATTTTCTCGGTTTATTGCTTTCCAAAGAATATAGTGCGTAAATTTATCGCACTTATTCTTTATATGATTTTATCATATTTAAAGGGAAATGTCAAGAGAATTCGTAACCGTTACTGATTTTATTTTTTCAAAAAGCCGTTGCAAAAGCCGTCCGGATATGTTATACTTTAAGAAATATGTAATATCACCATCGGTGCGATTTTTCGCACTTGAATTCCCAAAGACAAGAAGGAAAGGAAACTGGAAAATGGCGGAATTTTCAACAAGCGAGCACGAGCTCGTACTCGTCATTGACTTCGGCGGTCAGTACAATCAGCTTATCGCACGCAGAGTCAGAGAACATAACATATACTGCGAGGTCATCTCATACAAGACACCTATTGAGCAGATAAAGGCAAAGAATCCTAAGGGCATCATCTTCACGGGCGGTCCGAGAAGCGTATATCTTGACGACTCCCCCAGAATGACAAAAGAAATATTCGAGCTTGGAGTACCGATATTCGGCATCTGCTACGGTGCGCAGTTTATGGTTTACGGTCTTGGCGGTACTATCGGCAAGGCAAACGAAAACGCCGCCGCTGAGTTCGGCAGAACAGAGTGTGAATTTGATACAGAATGCGCCGTATTTGACGGTCTTAAGAAAAACTCGGTAGTATGGATGAGCCACAACGATTATATCGAGGTTCTCCCCGACGGCTTCAAGGCTGTAGGTCACAGCGACAAATGCCCCTATGCCGCAATCGAGAATGTTGAAAAGGGATTTTACGCTACACAGTTCCACCCCGAAGTAAACCACACCGAGCAGGGCTTTGATATGCTCGGAAACTTCCTTTATAAAGTATGTCACTGCAAGGGCGACTGGACAATGAGGAACTATGCGGAAGAAGCTATAAAGCAGATCCGTGAAAAAGTCGGCGACGGCAAGGTACTGCTTGCTCTTTCGGGCGGCGTTGACAGCTCGGTAGCCTGCGCACTGCTTTCAAAGGCAGTCGGCAACCAGCTAACCTGCGTGTTCGTTGATCACGGCTTTATGAGAAAGAACGAGGGCGACGAGGTCGAGCAGGCATTTAAGGACTGGGATGTAAACTTCATCAGAGTAAATGCCGCAGACCGTTTTATCGGCAAGCTCGAAGGTGTATCCGACCCCGAAACAAAGAGAAAGACCATCGGTGAAGAATTTATCCGTGTATTTGAAGAAGAAGCAAAGAAGATAGGCAAGGTCGATTTCCTTGTACAGGGTACGATCTACCCCGATGTTATCGAAAGCGGTACAGGCGATGCCGCAGTTATAAAGTCACACCACAACGTAGGCGGTCTGCCCGACTATGTTGACTTCAAGGAGATAATCGAGCCGCTCCGCCTTTTATTCAAGGACGAGGTAAGAAAGCTCGGCACCGAGCTTGGCTTATCGGATGTCCTCGTATGGCGTCAGCCGTTCCCCGGCCCCGGTCTTGCTATCAGAATCATCGGTGAAATCACCCGTGAAAAGCTGGCAACCCTTCAGGACGCAGACTACATCTTCCGTGAGGAGATCGCAAAAGCAGGCCTTGACCGCAGTATAAACCAGTACTTTGCGGTGCTCACAAATATGCGCTCGGTAGGTGTTATGGGCGATGACAGAACTTATGACTACACCCTCGCATTAAGAGGCGTTACAACCAGCGACTTTATGACCGCCGACTTTGCAAGAATCCCTTATGATGTGCTTGAAAAGGCAAGCGTAAGAATTGTAAACGAGGTCAAGAATATCAACAGAATCTGTTACGATATTACGAGCAAGCCGCCGGCTACTATTGAGTGGGAGTAATCACCCCGCTTAAAATCAAACAGCATACACACCTACAACTCAATCCCCTGAAATCTGCAAATCGGATTTCGGGGGGATTTTTATTGTATCAAAGACTGCGGTTGAAATAAAGCCACAGACCCGCTATAATAAAATCAACATTTCTCAGTCACTTTATCCGGAGGTGCAATATGATTACAATACTGGTCATCGATGATGATATACATATCGGCAATCTGCTTGAAGAAGCGCTTAGCGGCGAGGGTTATTCCGTGATCAGAGCCTATTCGGGCACGGAGGCACAGCTTGTGCTTTCAAAGGCAAAGCCGGATCTGATACTGCTTGATCTTATGCTGCCGGGGCTTTCGGGTGAGGAGCTTCTTCCGAAAATATGCGACATTCCCGTAATTGTAGTCAGCGCAAAAGCTGAAGTTTCGGACAAGGTGGGTTTGCTTCTGAACGGTGCTGCCGATTACATCACAAAGCCGTTTGAACTTCCCGAGCTTCTCGTAAGGGTGAAGGTTCAGCTCCGCAAAGGCGGGAGTGCCGCTCACAGTAATACAATTTGCTTTAATGAAATAACGTTGCACCCGGATACGCTTACGGTCGAGCTGTCACGTGAACTGAAAAAGGCGAAGACTTTTATTTCTGCTTGCGGACTGAGTGCCGATTATCAGCAATTTAGGTATAACAGCACCACAAGAAAGAATGTGCTGGAATAAGGAGGAAAACACTATGATTATCAGAAGTAAAGACAAGGTTCAGGTAGGCGGCAAAAACAAGCCCGTATGGGTGCTCGACACCGATGCCCTGACCGTTACCCACAACACACCCGATGCCGAGCCGAACGTGACACGGTTCAGTTCCGACCACATCAAGTATCACCTGCACTACTCGGCGGAGTACCGTCCTGCAAGGCTGAAAAAGCTCGTCAATGACGGCACGATTCTCAGCTACCTGATCGACCTCGACCGTTCCATAGCAGTAGCCATTGAGCGCCAGGTCGGAATGATGCTCGAAGATGATACCGAGTATCTCAGAGCTGTGGCAGTCGGTGATCTCTGCAAAGCTCAAGGTTTGGAGAATATGTTTAGGTTGTATACGAGAGAGGCGGTGTATGCGGCTATGGTGTATGTGTGAGGAGATAAAGTGACGGGGATACTAATCGTGTCCCCGTTATTGCTATGTCCTTAATATTACTATATAATTCTTAATAGTCCAATATAATACCCTTGATTTCTTAATAATCCGTAAAATTCCGAAAAAGTCTTGCAATTATTTTTGAAAGATGCTATAATAACTATAGTTAAGCTAAAGAGGTGTTGTATATGTCAGATGAAATGTTGACAGTATCACAAGCAGCAAAATATCTAAAGGTTTGTGATAAAACCATATTACGATTAATAAATTCAAAAAAGCTAACAGCGTCAAAAGTGGGCAATCGCTGGCGTATTAAAAATACTGATATAGATAAGTATATTAGAAATACTGCAAATAGTTCTGATAGAGGTGATAATCATGAGTGAGGAATTGATTCAGCGTAATCTTGTTGATTCTCCTGAAAAGATGGGTGATTGGAATTTTTACAACATAGGAGCTACAACGCTAAAGGCTCTGAAAAGTGCTAAGATTATCCCCAATCACGACTATGATGAGTATGAAAAGAAAAAGCCTGATGCTTTGATAGTCAAAAAGCCGATTGTAATTGCAGCTATCGAGTATAAAACTCCGCAGCAGTTACGCACACAGAAACAGATTGAAAAGGCTATTGCACAAGAACTTGGCACGGCAAGAGCGTTAAATGCTAAAATCTACATCATTACCGATGGCAAAAAGTCCATTTGGGTTAATCCTAAGACGGGTAATGAAATTACGCAGGAAGACGGAAGCAAGATTACTTTAAACTTTGATAAGAATAGCACAGATTGTATCAACCTAATAAATAAGATCGCCGCTTCTATAACATCAGATAACGACCAAATCAAACCTCCTTCGGCGGTTGATCCGTTGCCTTTAGCACAGAAAGTGTGGCAGGATTTATGGGCTGTTTCCGGTGCGACACCAGAAAACTGCCTTTACACATTTGTTGAGATATTCATCTTTAAATATCTTAGTGATTTAGGTGTTCTTCAGGGAGTTCACTCTTTCTACAGCCTAATATCTCAGTACGGTAGCAACACCGATGATGATGTTCTCGATTTTTACGCTCAAACAATTCGTGTAAAGATTAAACAGCTGTTCCCGTGGAATCCTAAAGACAAGACCACAATTATCAACGGTACTATTTTTGTTTCAAAAGATGATAAGGCTGTTTCGGGATATGCTACAGTTTTCAGACGTATTCTGAATCGTTTTAATGATTTCGGCACTCTTGAAAATATTGACTATGACTTTAAGAGTAAACTGTTTGAAACATTCCTTAAGGAATCAATAAGCAAGAAGAACTGGGGACAGTATTTTACACCTTTGAAAGTAGTTCGTGCCATTGTTAACATGGTAGAGCTTTCAGCAGGAATGAAAGTATGCGACCCTGCTTGTGGTGTCGGTAAATTCCTGCTTGAGCCGATACTTCATGATTTGCACAAATTCTTTAAGGTTGAGAACGGCAAGCTCACTCCACAGATTTCCTTGTCGGGATTTGGCAAAGGCTTTGATAAGGAAGAACAGAAGACCATTATACTCGCCAAAGCTAATATGCTTATCTATATGTCGAGCATGATCAAGGAAAATCCAGGCATTACAGAGCAGTTTTCTGAGTTGTTTAATAAAACCTTTTTCTTGCAGACGAACACCATTCTCGGAACACTGGCTCAACCCATAAAGGAAGAATATGACCTAATTCTCACTAATCCGCCCTATGTTATGAGTGGCAGTAGTAATCTGAAAGAAGAAATATCAAAGCAAGATGAATTAAAAGCCCATTATGCTGTTAGCGCTATGGGTATAGAAGGTCTGTTTGTGGAATGGATCATTCGTGCTCTCAAACCTAATGGTAAAGCGTTTATTGTTGTTCCTGATGGTATAATGAACCGCAGTAACGATAAAAAGCTCAGGGATTTTATACTGGAGAATTGTATAATAGATGCTGTGATCTCATTGCCGTTGAATACATTCTTTACCACTAACAAGAAGACCTATATTCTGGCTCTTACTAAGAAAGAGCCTGTCAGCGTAAATGGGACGCCGACTTTGGAGAAACAAGCTACACCTGTATTTACTTATTTGTGTTCTGAAATAGGTGAAAGCAGAGATCAATACAGATTTGACATAGAGCAGAATGACTTGGAAGTAGCTTCTGATTTGTTCAATATGTTTAAGGGAGCAAAATCTAAGTTTAAAACAAGTGACAGACGTTGTAAAATATTTGACATATCCTCTTTTTATGATGCGGAACACTGGTGTATTGAACGTCGGTGGAGCCATGAAGAACGTATTGCATTAGGTATCGAAGATGTAGTTAAACTATCTACTGTTGCCGACTTCCGCAGTATGATTAGCGACACGATTAGTTTTCTTACGGAATATGACGAACCTCTTTCTGAAATTGATGAAATAAGCGAAGATAGCTCAGTTGCATTAAAAGAATTTCCATTGGCAGAGTTATTCTCAATATATAGAGGAAAAGGGACATATACTAAAAAATATGTAAATGCTCATTCTGGTAATTATCCTGTATACTCTGGAAACACTTATGGAGAATTTGCTTTTATTGATTCTTTCGACTATAATGAGCCTGCGTTAACATGGGCTATCGATGGACTTGCAGGATATATTATGGTTCACGATTCACCATTTTCTGCAACCAATCATAGAGGTGTGCTAATTCCTAAAACTTCTGATATTAATCTTACTTATGCTAAATATGTTTTAGAGCCTATTTTCCGTGAATTAAAAAAGGGACGTGAGGGTGAAAATGGTGAAAACGAGTACACATCGTTACCACCATTTATGATTAAAGGCATAGGTGTTCCGTTCCCTGTAGATGATAATGGTAACATCAGCCTCGCTGCACAAAAAGAAATAGCCAATAAATACCTTATGCTTGAGCAATGTAAAAAAGAGATGTCCGAAAAGTTTAATACCCTTATTATGCAAAAGATAAAGCTCTGATTGACAATATGTAGTGGCAACACAATGGCAACAAAAAATCAGATACTCCAAATCTGACAGACAACTGAGATAATAGAGATACCACGAGCGATAAAACCTAACTCAAACTGGTTAAGATTATGGTTCATGGAGCGAGTGGCAATAACCTCCACCCCCGAAACCGTTTTACATCACGGTTTCGGGGGTTTGTTGTGCAGCGGCATCACTTTTTGCGCCTGCCCCACTCCAAAACCGCCGGCTGTTCGCCCTACATTTCGCAGTACCGAAAAACATTACAGTTATGCAGTTTATAAATTGACATACAGGCTCGGATATAGTATAATTATACTGATTAGGGTCTGCCTCAAATCAGGCAGACAAAAAATCACAGATACTAAAAGCTGCAAAAGAAAGGACGATACAGTTGATATTCGCCGATTTATTTTTTCTGTACTTCTTTATGGCTCTGTGCTTTATAGCATATTTCATCTGCCGTAAAACAGTATATCGAAACTGGGTGCTTATCGTATTCTCAATGATATTCTACGCATGGGGCGAGCCGGTGTGGGTATTCCTGCTTATAGGAAGCGTTACCGTAAACTATGTCGGCGGACTTCTGATAGATAAGTTCCGTGACACTAAAAAAGCTACGATAGTGACCGCCTGTACGCTTGTGTTCGATATAGGACTTCTTGTATTCTTCAAGTATACAGGCTTCCTTGTCGAAAACTTCAATGCAATAAGCCCTGTGGATTTGCCCGTTCCGCATATTGAAATGCCGATAGGCATCAGCTTCTTCACATTCCAGATTATCTCTTATATCCTCGACTGCTACTGGGGCAAGATAAAGGTGCAGAGAAGCTGGTACAAACTGCTTATGTACATTTCGATGTTCCCACAGCTCGTTGCAGGTCCCATTGTCCGCTATGCCGTAATCGAAAACGAGATAGACAACAGAGTTATAACCTCTGCCGATGTAAGCGAGGGTATTACAAGGATCTGCATGGGTCTTGGCAAAAAGGTCATCCTTGCAAACAACCTCAGCACTATCGTTGATACGTTCTTCAAGACCGGCGATCTTGCGTCTTTGTCCGTTGTCGGAACGTGGTACACGGTAATAGTCTACGCTATGCAGGTTTACTTCGACTTCTCCGGATATTCCGATATAGCCATAGGTCTTGGACGTATATTCGGTTTCCACTTTGACGAAAACTTCCGTTATCCGTTTGTCAGCAAGAATATCACTGAGTTCTGGCAAAGATGGCACATCTCGCTCGGCACATTCTTCCGTGACTACCTGCTGTATGTTCCTATCTTCGGTAAGAGAAGAAAATACCTCAACCTCTTTCTCGTATGGTTCTGCACAGGCTTCTGGCACGGCGCAAACTGGAACTATATAATCTGGGGTCTTTACTTCGGACTGTTCATTCTGATAGAACGCACCATAGGCAACAAGAATATGAGAAAGATGCCTAAGGCTGTTGCGCATATTTACAATACGATAGTAGTTGTTGTCGGCTTCGGCATATTCTACTTTACCGATTTAGGCAAGCTCGGCACATTCCTCGGAAACCTTGTCGGACTTAACGGAAACTCGTTCACAGACAAGATTTCGATGCAGAATATGACAGCTAACGCTTGGCTTTTCATCGTCAGCGTAGTGCTGTGTATGCCTGTTATCCCCGCACTCAAGAAAAAATTAGAAAGCAAAAATCTTTACCTTGCAACCTCTGTAGGTCAGACGGTGCTTAATGTTGCGGTATTTGCACTGAGCAGTATCCTGCTTGTAAACGCCACCAACAACCCGTTTATCTACTGGCAGTTCTGAGAAAGGAGTGAGTAACATTGTCAGACCATATTGATGATAAGGAGCTTGAGGAGCTTAACGAGATATACCGTCGGAAGATGGAATCCCAGAAAAGCCACGAGCCTAAGAAAGCAAAACACGAAAAGCCTGTCAGAGCCGCAAAAAGCGAAGATACTCATTCCGTAAAAGCCCCGAAAGGCAAAAAATCCTCAGAAAGCACAAAGCAGATCAGAGTAAAGCCCGAAAAACAGGACAAGGAAGATAAGGTACAGCCCGAAAGCACTTCCGATTCCGAGCGTAAAAAAAAGCTTGCCGTCAGAATAAACATCGGCGTATGCACCGCCTTCTTTGCGGCTGTGGCAATCGGTCTGCTTGTATTGCCGCGCCCTACCATATCCGAAGCCGAAAAGCGTAACCTTGCCACCTTCCCTGAGTTTACATGGGACGCTTACTGGAGCGGTAAATACACAGAGGATATAAGCTATTTCTTCAATGATACCGTACCGTTCAGAGATACCTTCAAGTCTATCGGCGCAGGCTTCCGCTCGCTTTTCGGATTCACGCTGAACGGCGCAGAGATTAAAGGCAATGTCACACAGGTAAACAGCGGTTCATCTCAGACCGAGGTTACAACTGCGTCAACAAAGCCTATCGTTATCGTTACCCCTGCACCGTCGGACACTTCAAGTGACGCTCCCTCAAGCGCCCCCGAAACCGAAAGCAAGAATGATTCTTCTTCAGGAAATCAGCAAAGTGAAACCGGTTCAAAGTCCGATGAAAGCAGTAGTTCGCCTAAGCCCGAAAACACATATACAGAGCCCTCCGACCCGAATGCACAGGTGCTTTTCGAAGAAGGCTCACAGCTTGTTTATCAAAGCGGCGACACCATATACGGCGCACAGATTTACAGTGGCAAACGTGAAAATGCGGAGGACTATGCCAACACGGTAAATTCGCTTGCAAAAGCACTTCCCGATGCAAACGTCTACAGCCTGCTCGCTTTGACGCAGAATACATTCATAACCCCCTCTCAGCTTCAGAAGGCTCAGTATACCGAGCTTAGCGACTCCGTATATATTTCAAATATGCTGAGCAAGGACGTCAAGGTCATAAACGCTATGGATGCTCTTTTGCCTCACCAGAAGGAGAATATTTTCTTCCTGCGTGACTGCCACTGGCAGCAGCTCGGCGCATATTATGTTGCTCAGAGCTTTGCCAAAGCCGCAGATGTAAAATTCGCAAAGCTGTCCGATTACGATAAATACGAGAAGGATTGCTTAGGCTCCGTATATGCCGCAACAAATTATGACGGACTTATGTACGAGGGCGAAACATTCACTTATTATGTACCCAAGAACGACTATACCACCGAGTATTACAATGCGGATTATGAGTATCAGTTCGAATATCCGCTGATGCCCGCCTCTGACTACAGCGCAAGCTCGTTCTACAGTCTTTATATGGTTGCCGACAGCTATATAAAGCATATCACCACCGATGTAAAGAATGACAGAGTTCTTGTTGTGCTTAAAGACGATTACCCCAGCGCAATGATACCCTGCCTCACGTCATCGTTCAGTGAAATATATGTCATAGATGTGCGCTATTGCAACTTCAACGTTGCTTCCTTCTGCGTTGAACACGGAGCCACCGATGTTCTTGTCGGCATGACGCCTGAAAATGCACTCGGAGAAATAGGCGATACACTGTCATATCTGCTGAATATCTGATTTATAAATCAGCCTGTAGATAAATCTATACAATTTTAAAATGGGGTTTGGGGCGAAGCCCCAAGCGGGGTGAGGGCGGCAGCCCCACACTCAGCCCCGGCACGGACGCCGGGCGTGTATGCCCAAAGGATCTGCACGATGCAGAGCCAACCAAGCATACACAGCCTTTCACGAGGAAAAGGGGTTTGGGGATAGGGATTGAAAACTTAATCTATTTTATTAAAAGCGTACTTTTTCTACAAGCTGATATAAATATGCCTTTGCGTAACGCAGAAACAATCTGCGGCAAGGGCGTATTTGTTTATATCGGCAAACGGCAGGCGGTTTATATTCGGTTAAATGAAGAAAAATATAATATAAGTAATTAACACCGGTTAAAGAAACGGAGGAAATAATATGTTTCATATAATGGTTGCGGAAGATGATACAAACACAAGAAAACTGATGTGTACAGTGCTTAAGCAGAACGGCTACGAGCCGGTACCTGCCGTAGACGGCATAGACGCACTTGACATACTCGACAGACAGCACGTTGATCTTATTCTGCTTGACGTAATGATGCCCCGTATGGACGGCTACGAATTTGTTAAAACGCTTCGTGAGGGCGGTTGCAACACCCCCGTTCTTATGGTGACCGCAAGAGAAACCTCGGCAGATAAAATTGCGGGATTCCGTGCAGGAACGGACGATTATATGGTAAAGCCCGTTGATGACGAGGAAATGCTCCTTCGCATATCCGCACTCCTGCGCCGCAGTAATATTGCCAACGAGCATAAGCTCCACGCAGGCAATACCGTGCTTGACTACGATGCGCTTACAGTTACCTGCGGCGGTGTCACGCACGAGCTTCCCAACAAGGAATTTATGCTGCTGTTCAAATTGCTCAGCTATCAGAACAAAATATTCACACGCCGTCAGCTTATGGACGAGCTGTGGGATATGGAAACCGAAACCGATGAAAGAACGATTGACGTACATATCAACCGTCTGCGTGAGCGTTTCCGTGACAACGAGGATTTCGAGATAGTAACTGTCAGAGGGCTTGGCTACAAGGCTGTGCTGAAACAGCATTGACTTAAAACGGAGGAATAAAATGCACAAGAGAATAAGCGATGAAGAAAAGCGTTTACGCTCGATAAACGCTTATGTTGTGTTGTTCGTATTTTTCATAATGGTAGCTGCAGGCATTATCTGCGTGATGATCTATAATGTCCTCAGTGCTTTCGGTCTGATGAAGCATATTGAGGTAGTGCCTATGCTTATGCCACTGATAATGCTATGCTCGTGCGTAATTATCGGCAGTATACTGTCTGCGATGCTGTCAGGCATACTTCTCCGTCCGCTAAACGATCTCAAGGAGGGTCTGCTCAAGGTTTCTAAGGGCGATTTTTCGGTAAGACTTGAGGAAAACGGAAACAGCGAGCTTTCACATATACAGGAGAATTTCAACATAATGGTAAAGGAGCTTGGCAATACCGAGCTTTTCAGAAACGACTTCATAAACGACTTCTCGCACGAATTCAAAACTCCTATGGTTTCCGTATACGGCTTTGCAAAACAGCTTAAAAAAGGCGGTCTTACAAAGGAGCAGGAGGATGAATATATCGACATAATCATAAATGAATCGCAACGGCTCATAAATATGTCGAGCAATATCCTTATGCTGAACAAGCTGGAAAACCAGGAGATAATCACCGATAAGAAGGAGTTCTCTCTTGACGAGGAGCTTCGCAGATGCGTTCTGCAGTTACAAAGCCAGTGGGGCGCAAAAAATCAGGAGGTAATCCCCGAGCTTTGCGAGCTTAACTATTACGGCAACAGCGAAATGCTGAAGCAAGTATGGCTGAACGTCATAGGCAACGCTATAAAATACACTCAGGACGGCGGTACTATCGAGATACGTCTTGACATAAACCCGAAGAACAGCAATGAAATCCGTGTGCGTGTCACCGATAACGGCATAGGAATGGACAAAGCCACTACAGAACGTATTTTCGAGAAATTCTATCAGGGCGACAGCTCACACGCAACAGGCGGCAACGGGCTGGGTCTTGCTATGGTAAAGCGTATCGTTGAGCTGTGCGGAGGAAGGATTCGTGTTAAAAGCGAACTTAACAAGGGAACGCAGTTCACCGTCTATCTCCCCATTGAAAACAAAGAAACCGAGAAAGAAGATAAGAAAAAGAAAAGTTTAAATACCGTTAACACAGCAGGCTTAAAATAAGCCGATATATTGTTTGATACAGGATATAAAATAATCTTATACCCATTATTTAAACTAAGCGAAAAGGACAAAACGATGCTACAACTGAAAAACATAACAAAGGATTATAAAATCGGAAACGAAAAGGTCCACGCACTCAGAGGCGTCAGCATTGACTTCCGAGAAAGCGAGTTCGTGTCTGTACTCGGTCAGTCGGGATGTGGCAAGACCACGCTTTTAAACATTATAGGCGGTCTTGACAGATACACCGATGGCGACCTTATCATCGGCGGAAAATCCACAAAGGAATTCAAAAGCGCAGATTGGGATACATACCGTAATCACTCGATCGGATTCGTATTCCAGAGCTATAATCTGATACCGCACCAGACGGTGCTTTCAAATGTCGAGCTTGCACTGACTCTGTCAGGCGTGTCAAAAGCCGAAAGAAGACAAAGAGCAAAGGAAGCGCTTGTTAAGGTCGGACTTGGCGACCAGCTGAAAAAGAAGCCCAATCAGATGTCGGGCGGTCAGATGCAGAGAGTTGCCATCGCAAGAGCGCTTGTAAACGACCCCGATATACTGCTTGCCGATGAGCCGACAGGTGCGCTTGACAGCGAAACCAGCGTTCAGATAATGGAGCTTTTAAAGGAAATATCCAAAGATAAGCTGATAATTATGGTAACGCATAACCCTGAGCTTGCCGAAAAATATTCAAACAGAATAATAAGACTTCTTGACGGCAAGGTAGTCGATGACACAAACCCTTATGACCGGAACATTGTTGAGCCTATTGAAAATAAAAAGGGCAAGGGAAAGAAGGCGAAGAAGCCGTCAATGTCCTACCTTACCGCTCTGTCGCTCAGCCTTAATAATCTTATGACCAAAAAAGGCAGAACGTTTATGACCTCTTTTGCGGGAAGCATAGGTATTATCGGCATAGCGCTTATCCTGTCAATATCGAGCGGCGCACAGCTTTATATTAAATCGGTCGAGGAGGAAACGCTCGCAAGCTACCCCATATCCATTTCACGCAACTCTATGGATATGACCTCTATGATGACGTCAATGATGAAGGAAAACAAGAGCGACGGCACCGATGACGGCAAGATACATTCAAACAATATAATGGGCAGTATGGTAAATTCCATGCTCACCCAGCTTAAATCCAATGATTTAAAGAGCTTTAAATCCTATCTTGAAAATGACGGAAAAGAAATAAACGATTATGTCAGCGATATAAAGTACAGCTATTCCACTCCGCTCAATATTTTCAGAAACGATAAGGATAAAGGCATAATTCAGGTAAACCCCGCTACCCTGTTTGAAGATATGGGTATGACTAACGCAATGTACGACTCACAGCTTATGAGCAACGTTGTAAGCGCAAGCTATGACACCTGGACAGAGCTTCTTGACAATGACAAGCTGTTAAACGAGCAGTACAAGGTGCTTGCAGGAAGAATGCCGAGTGCTTACAATGAAGTTGTCGTAATGGTAAACAAGGATAACGAGATTTCCGACTACAGCCTTTACTGTATGGGACTTATGGACAGTGACGAGCTTGTCAGTGCAGTAAAAAGCGCTATGAGCAACAATAACGAAAAGGTCGACTTCACAAGCAAATTACAGACCTACACCTACGATGAACTTCTCGGACTTGAATTCAGACTTGTGACAAACCCCGAATTCTACGAAAAGGAAAACGGTATCTGGACAGACAAGAGCGATGACAAGATTTATATGACAAAGGTTGTCGAGGACGCCGAGCCTATAAAGGTTGTCGGCATTATAAAGCCCGAAGAGAACAGCATTATTTCGTCAAGCTCTTCATCAGCAATAGGCTACACTCACGAGCTTACAGAGTATCTTGTAAACAAGGTAAATGACAGCGAGGTTGTAAAGGAGCAGAGAAACTCTCCCGACACAGATATTTTCACCGGCAAGGAATTTGCAAAGGACGAGGACAAAAAGGCTGTCACAATGGAAGATATAAAGGCATATATTGCAACACTGCCCGAGGAACAACAGGCAGAAATTATGTCACAGCTTCAGCAGGCACAGCAGATGGGCATGACCGAACAGCAGATAGCAGATGCTTTCGCAAAGCAGATGAGCACCGAATCCGAAGCTACCTATGACGGTAATATGACGCTTCTCGGTGTTGCTTCTCTTGACGAGCCGAGTATGATCAGCATCTATCCGAAGAACTTTGACGCAAAGGAAAAAATCGAAGAAATCATCAGCACTTATAACGATAAAGTCAAAGCCGACGGCAACGAAAACCTCAAGATTGAGTATACAGATATTGTCGGACTGATGATGACCTCGGTATCAACGATAATCGACGCAATAAGCGTTATCCTTATCGCCTTTGTAGCGATCTCGCTTGTCGTATCATCTATAATGATAGGCATCATCACCTACATTTCCGTACTTGAGCGTACAAAGGAGATCGGCATACTTCGTGCTATGGGCGCAAGCAAGAGAGATATTTCCCGTGTGTTCAACGCAGAAACGCTTATTGTCGGCTTTGCCGCAGGCGCAATCGGTATCGGAGTAACTCTGCTTCTGCTTATCCCCGCAAACGCTATAGTGTACAACCTCACAGGTATCTCAGGTATGTGCGTTCTGCCGTGGCAGGGTGCAGTAATACTGGTAATTATCAGTATGCTCCTTACCCTTATCGCAGGACTTATTCCCTCGCACTATGCGGCTAAGAAAGATCCCGTCCTCGCACTGAGAAGCGAATAAGACGGCATAAACCGATATGTAAAAAAGCGAAAATCCACTGCTTTTGAGCAGTGGATTTTTTCGTCAGTAAACCGCTTGTATCATCAATTCATTATCATACACAAAAATTGCTCCCGTCATAAAGACGAGAGCAATCATATTAACTTAATTATCAGTTACCTCTGTTGTTCAGAAGTGCCGAAAGCTCCGTGAAAGGATCGTCATCACCGGACTCCCCTGCATTTGCAGGTGTTTCAGGGAAAATAAGAGATTCCGAGAAAGAGTTATCCGCTGATTTTTCCGAGCCTGTATCCTCTGTGGGAGTAGAAGCGAGAACTGTCTTTGCTACAGCCTCATCAGATGTAATCATAGAATGACCCTCGCTGTCCTTAAAGCAGGTAGCGATAACGGTAATAACCATCTCATCCTTCAGATCGCTGTCAAAGTCAACACCGTGTATAACCTGAACATCCTTTGAAGCCGACTGTGTAAGTAACTGCATTACCTTTTCAGCGTCATCAAGAGGCGTATCCTCAGACATAGTAAGATTAACAAGCAGCTTTCCTGCATTCTTGATGGATGTTTCAAGCAGCGGACTGTTAACAACCTCAGCTACAGCCTCCTCAGCTCTCGTATCACCTGAGCCGTGACCTATAGCCATATGTGCGTCGCCTGCACCCTCAAGAGTAGATCTTACGTCCTCAAAGTCTATGTTGATAAAGCCGTCGTGTGTGATAAGATCCGAAATACCCTTTACAGCCTGATAAAGCACATTATCCACCATTGCATAAGCCGCCTTGATAGAAATGTTCTTTTCCTTAATGGAAAGCAGCTTCTGGTTAGGCACGATTATAAGTGCGTCAACGTACTTTCTCAGCTCCGCAATGCCCTGGAGAGCAAGATTCATCTTGTACTCTCTTTCAAATTCAAAGGGCTTTGTAACTACGCCGACAGTAAGTATACCTTTCTTCTTTGCAATCTCTGCAATAACGGGAGCCGCACCTGTGCCTGTACCGCCGCCCATACCTGCGGCAACAAATACAAGAGATGCACCGTTCAGTGCTTCCTCAATATCATCGCTGTTTTCCTTTGCAGATTCAGCCGCAACGGGAGGCTTTCCGCCTGCACCACGACCCTTGGTGGTCTTTCTGCCTATCTGCACACGCTCCATAGCACTGCCGTCCTTAGCCTTAAGTGCCGCTACATCCGTGTTTACTATGATAAAGTCAACGCCTTCGACGTTGTTTCTGACCATGTTCTCTACTGCGTTTCCGCCGCCGCCGCCAACGCCTACAACTTTTATCTTGACGTCACGCTCAAACTCTTCTTCATCGAATTCAAAGCTCATTTTTGCATTCCTCCGTTTTATTTACAGATAAAACTGTCTACTATAATATTTTAACAGATTCGTATTGTAATTGCAAGCGTTTTGCTAAAAAATATCATCATAATTTGAATAACGCTTTAAAATTACCACAATATCTTGGGTTTTAGCCCCTGTTTCGCCGAATTATAACGTTAATTTATTCATAATATTCATCAAGCGAGGTTTCGGTAACAGATTCAGATTCGGTTTCCGGTGTGGTATCCGGTTCGGGATCGGGCTGAGGTTCTGTTTCCGAATCAGTTTCTGATGGCGGTTCCGTTTCTGATTCAGCTTCTGACGGCGGTTCAGTTTCAGGCTCAGCTTCTGATGGCAGTTCCGTTTCAGGCGGCATTTCGGTTTCGGGTGGTGCCGTTGTTTCGGGAACGGATTCTGTCTGTGAATTATCGCCGCCGGAAGTATTATCATCCTTGCTTGTATCGTCCTTACTGCTTGCGTCTTCATAATCGGGTCTGAATGTGACCTTCATATTATATGCGTTTTCGCTGAGCTGCGAAAGAATAAGAGTTCCCTTTTCACCGTCAAACTCGCCCTTTTCGATAAGATTCTTCGCCACCGTCAGTTTAAGTGCGGCGTCTGTGACATCGCCAAGCTCAAGCGTCAGCTTGTTGTCATAAGTGAGTTTGATGCTGTATATACTTGTAATATCTATCGTTGTGATGTGATCGCTTATTCCTACATCCTTGCAAAGCCCGATAAGCATAAATACATTTTCGTATTTCTGCTGTGCCTCGTATTCGTCCTCGTCGTCGATTCCGTCATACGTCTTGACCGCCCTTAACAGCTTGCTCAGCATATTTCTGCTGCCCTCATCTGTAACCGACAGAAAATCTCCCGATGAAGCATATTCAGGATCGAAGCCCGTCACCACAACACATTTCTTATCGGGTGTTTTAAGATTAGCGTTCATTATTCTGCCGTTCTCACTTACAAGATAATAAACGTTGTTTTTCTTTACATTCGCTATTGCGGTTGCAGGATTCAGATTAATTTCAAGCGCACAGGTGAATATATTACGTCTGACCTCGACCTTATCTACATAAGGGAGCTTGTCGATAAGCCGCTGTCTTACCGCACCCACATCCATAAGTATCAGATTATCTCCCGTGTTTACCCCTGCGGCATCTATTATCTGCTGTTCGGTATACACCGTGTCGCCTGTTATCCTGTACTTTGACAGATTGAACAGTACGGTCGTCGAAAGCACCGCCAGTATTACTGCCGCCAGAATACCGAATATCACATAATATACAATGTACGCCGAAAGACGCTTCCTGCGTTTCTTTTCTTTCCTGTCCGACTTCGAACGTGGCTTGTTGCGCAGTACCCTGTTTTGTATATCCACAGGCTTCACTACAGGAATATCGGTGCGTGTATTTTCGCTTAAAAAGCTCGGCATCGGGCTGTCACAGTTATCGGGACTGGCTGTTTTGTCATCCGTCCGCTCCTGCCTGTTATAAGCCGCAGGCTGTTTTCTTGTATCCTTTTTCTTTTTCGCCTGCTTTACCGCTTTTTTGTCTGCTTTTTTCTTATCGCTCTTTTTTTCTGCTTTGCTGTTATTGTTTTCGGGTACGGGTGCGGGTATCGGCTGTCTTATGTCAGGCTTGCGGTTCTTTGCCGAAGGCGGCATTTCTGTCCACATACCGCTTTTATCTCTTTTTATTGTGTCAGCCATTTTCGCACCTCCTTCTTTTAAATTCTTCTGATGTCTGCTCCCACGCTGTAAAGCGATTTCTCTATTGCCTCATATCCTCTGTCGATATGTGATATACCGCCTATTGTCGATGTTCCTTCCGCACACAGAGCCGCAATAACCAGTGCCGCCCCTCCTCTGAGATCGGGAGAAACCAGCTCCGCCGCAGAAAGACGTCGTACTCCCTGCACCACAGCAACTCTGCCCTCCGTCTTGATTTTAGCCCCCATACGAAGAAGCTCGCTCACATGACGATAGCGGTTATCGAATATATTTTCCACAAACACCGCAGTTCCGTCCGCCACAGTGCATACAGCCATAAGCGGCGCCTGTGCATCTGTCGGGAAATACGGATACGGCATCGTCCTTATAGTATGCGGAGCCTTCAGCCTTTCCGGCGCTTTGATATAAATGCTGTCCTTGCCGAATGAATATACCCTGCATCCCATTTCCTTAAAAACCGGTACGACAGCCCCAATATGCCCAATATCCGCACCGCTCAAGATAAGCTCACCGCCTGTGACAGCCGCACAGCACATATAAGTCACCGCCGCTATCCTGTCGGGCATTACGCTATGCTCCGCTCCGCTGAGCTTTTCCTTGCCTCTGATAACTATCCTGTCAGTGCCTGCACCGCTTATTTGCGCTCCGCAGGCCGTCAGAAATCCCGCAAGGTCGGTTATCTCAGGCTCTTTCGCCGCACCGTCCACCACAGTAACACCGTTTGCGGTCACCGCCGCAAGCATAATATTCTCTGTAGCACCAACCGACGGGAACGAAAGCGATATTTCCGTGCCATTAAGCCCTTTAGGTGCCGAGCAGTCAAGAAAACCGTGCGTTTCCTCAATCACCGCGCCCATACTGCGAAGTGCCGACAGGTGCAGGTCTATAGGTCTCGGTCCCAGTTCGCACCCTCCGGGATATGACATTCTGCAATGCCCCGTCCTGCCAAGCACCGAGCCGAGAAAAACTATTGAAGAACGCATTTCACGCATCAGCCTTACCGGTATCTCACAGTTGCCTATAGCACAAGCGTCCGATATAACGGTACTGCCGCTGCGCCTGCATTTTACGCCTATATGCGAAAGTATACGCAGTGCCGCATCAACATCGGTAAGTCTGGGACAGTTATGTATTACACTTTCCCCGTCTTTTATCAGCACCGTTGCCGCAAGTATCGGCAGTGCCGCATTCTTCGCACCGTGGAGCGAAAGTTCGCCCTCGATTTTGCGGCCGCCGTTTATTATCAGCTTCTGTTTATCCAAATTATCACCCTCTCATAGCTTTTCTTCATATTATGCTACTGAGGATAATAAGGTGAAATCTTTACTTTATTCCCATAAGCTCCGTTATCTCACGGAGTATTATGCCTGCCGCATCACGCTTCGACAGCTTTGCGGCATTTTCGCTCATCAGCCTGAGAAGCTCGGGATCGTCCGCAAGCCTGTTCACAGTGTCGATAAGCACACTGCCTGTAAGCTCCTTGTCGTCAATTATCCTGCCTGCGTTTGCATTCTGCAGTGTAAGCGCATTGTAATACTGGTGATTTTCAGCCGCATACGGATACGGTATAAGCACCGATGCCCTGCCTATCGCCGTTATTTCCGTCAGCGTCATCGCTCCGGCTCTTGTTATAATAAGGTCGCTTGCGCACATACAGGTATACATATTGTCAATATATTCCTTTATGATGAAGTGAGGATTTCCTGCGTCCACCCCATTATCCGCAAGGCTTTGCATGAACGTATCCCTGCCGTGCTTTCCGTAGCCGTGTATGTGATTTATATTACCCTTTTTCTGCTCATAAGCAAGTAGCTGTACAACCGCATCATTGAGCCGTGAAGCGCCTTGGCTTCCTCCTGCGGAAAGTATAGTCAGACAATCGGGAAGACCGAGCCTTTTCCTTGCCGCAGACTTTTCCTCTATCGGAATATTGTTTCTCAGCGGATTTCCCGTTACCACGCATTTTTTGCATTCTCCAAGATGCTTTTTTGCGTCTTCCGTACCGAGCATCACAAGGTCAGCCTTCGGCGCAAGCATCTTTACCGATACTCCGGGGAGCGAATTGCTCTCGTGCAGAGCCGTCTTGATTCCGCATTTTATCGCCGTTTTCAGCACCGTACCCGTGACATATCCGCCCGTTCCGATAACAAGGTCGGGCGAAAAGTCGTCAAATATCTTTTTAATACGCTTTCCTGCGCTGAGATAATAATGCACAGCCTGCACATTCAGCTTTATATTATGTGGTGTCAGCTTACGCTGGATACCTGCCATTTTTACCGATGCAAAATCATATCCCGCCTTTTTCACGAGCTTTGCTTCAAGCCCGTCGGGAGAGCCGATAAACAGTATATTTGTATCGGGAAATACTTCCTTCAGCTTATCCGCTATGGCAAGCGCCGGGTTTATATGTCCGCCCGTACCGCCTGCGGCAAATGCAACATTCATATTCTTTTCCTTTCACAAGCAGTAAATCAGGTGTTTGCGTCTTTGGATATACTGAGCAGTATTCCTACCTCAGCCAGCTGTGTCAGCAATGCGCTTCTGCCGTAGCTGAAGAACGGGAGCGAAATACCGGTATTCGGTATCGCATTGCAGGCAACCGCTATATTAAGGATAGCCTGCAAGCCTATCTGCAAAGTAATTCCGAATGCCACCAGCGAGCCGAACTTATCCTTTGCCCTTGCCGCAATGAAAAATCCTCTCACCTCAAAAAGCACAAACAGAAGAATTACCGTCATACCGCCGAAGAATCCAAGCTCCTCGCATATTATCGAGAAAACAAAGTCGTTCTGGCTTTCGGGCAGGTAGTAATATTTCTGCCTTGAGTTTCCGAGTCCCAGTCCGAACAGGTTGCCCGAACCTATAGTTATAAGCGACTGCGAGGTCTGGTAGGTCGATTTTCCCATATCCGAGAAAGGATCAAGCCAGCCCTGCACTCTTTCCGTTATATAGTCCCACTGTACAACGTAGTACATTATAAGCACTCCGACTACGGCAAGCACGGCAAGCAGGATCAGACCCTTTGCGTTGCACTCACCGACTATCATCATTGCGTATATCAGCACGCAGAAGATTATCATAGCGGAAACGTGTCTTTGCTCATAACAAAGCACACATATAATGCCCATAAGGCAAAGATACAGCAGACAGCCGAGTATTCTTTCCTTCCTGCGTTCGTAATTTCTCTGAAGGAGATATGCTACAAGCAGGATAGATGCTATTTTCAAAAGCTCCGACGGCTGTATCTGCACGCCCGCTATAGTTATCCATCTCTTAGCGTCCGCAACAGCGTCGCCCTTGAAGATAACCAGTATCATAAGTATAACGCTGAATCCGAAAAACACCATTGCAGGATTAAGACCGTTGCCGTTGTCAAAATCCTTATTTTTGCCGATCATTTTGAACGGCCTTGCCCACATACGATAATCTATGCGTGACAGAATTATCATCACGACAAATCCGACCACCGCCGCAACAAGCTGTTTTTGTGCGTAGGCAAAGCTGTTGCCTTCTTCCTGTAAAGCGTAAGCGTAGCTTGCGGAGGACATCATGATAATACCCATAACAAGCAGTATTATCACTACAGTGAACAGCGGCATATCGAATCTTCCCCGCTTTGCGTTCGGAACATATTCCATTACCGGTGCGGCGGGAATATTTTTCCACCACTTTTTGAATCTTCCGCTTTTGTGCTTCTTTTCTTTTCTGATTCTCTTTTCCGGAGCAGGTTCAGCCTTTTGCTCCGGTATTGTTTCCCTTACGGGCGGAGTAAGCTGTATTCTTTCTGCTCTGTGTCTTTTTGAGGGATCATTCTTTTTACTTCCGTTGTTATTTGCGTTGCTGTTATGTGTATCGTCACGCAGCTTGTCAATGTGTCGCTTTCCGTCTGTGTCACGGATATTCTGCTCATACATTGCTTTTCGCTGCTCATAGCTAAGACCTTTTTTATCCGACACGGACAATCCCCCTTTCGATATATTTTAATCAGTTGCCGAAATACTGCAGTAACACTCCGACTACGCAGGCAAACAGCTCTATAGCTGAGAACACCATTACGATCTTGCCCTCTTTCCAGCCGCTCATTTCGAAGCTGTGATGTATAGGTGTCATCTTGAAAAGACGCTTGCCCTTTGTCAGCTTATAGTAAGTCATCTGTATCATAACCGAAAGCGCTTCCCAGATATACACCGCACAGCAGATGACCATTACGAATTCCGTTCCCGTGCCTATTCCGACAGCGGTAACTATACCGCCTAAGAACATTGAGCCGGTGTCGCCCATCATTACCTTCGCAGGATGAAGATTCCACACCATAAAGCCAAGACAGCCGGCACCTGCCGCCGCTGCAACAAGTCCCATCTCCCCCATACCTACAAGCGAGCAGATAAGCACATACGCGCCGCAGTAAACAAGCGTTACAGATGAGCAAAGCCCGTCAATTCCGTCTGTAAGATTGACCGCATTTACAAGATACAGTATGCCGAGTCCCATTACTATATAGTAGAAGATTCCGAAATCCACCTGTCCTAAAAACGGGAAATTGATAACAGTAGAGGTATCTCCTGCGATAACGTGAGAGGTAAAGAATGCGGCGATGATAAGCACCTGCATTATTATCTTCTGCATGGGCTTCAGACCCTCGTTCTGCTTCTTCTTTACCTTTATAAGATCGTCCACAAATCCGACAAAGCCGAACATAAGAGCCATCACAACAGCCGATATAGCCTTTGCGAGCTTCTGCGAGCCTACATCGTCCATATTTATCGCACCGCTTGCCCACATTATCGCAATGCCTGCCGCAAACGAGATAACAACGCCTGCGATGAACATAATACCGCCCATTGTAGGCGTGCCGTTTTTCGACTTATGCCAGGCAGGACCTATATCAAGTATCGTCTGACCGAATTTCAGTTTTCTGAGCGCAGGTATTGCCACAAATCCGAGCAGTGCGGTAATTCCGAAGCAAAGCACTGCGGTTATAACGGTAGCGGGAATATTCATAAATCAGTTTTCCTTCCTCTTCATTATATCTTTAACTATTTCCTTCTCGGAAAACGGCAGATACTCGTCGCCGATTATCTGATAGGTTTCGTGACCCTTGCCGCAAAGGATTATAACATCGTCCTTACGGGCGGTATCAAGCGCATAGGCTATAGCCTCACGTCTGTCTGTGATACATCTGCACGGCTTTTTACCGCTTATGCCTGTCATTACCTCCCTGATTATTTCATCGGGATTCTCGTGAGCCGGATTATCGGATGTGATAACAAGAATATCTGCATTATCCTCTGCCGCCTTTGCCATCATCGGACGCTTTTCCTTGTCCCTGTCGCCTGCCGCACCGAACACGCAGATAAGTCTGCCCTTTGTCAAAGGTTTAAGCGTTGACAGCACCTTTATAAGTGCGTCGTCGGTATGAGCATAGTCTGTTATTACGGTAAAATCACCTCTGTAGACAACGTTCATTCTGCCGTCAACACCGTCAAGATCCGAAAGTGCCTTTGCGCATTCCGTCATATCAAATCCGAGAGCCGTCACCATCGCTATGGCACACAGCGAGTTCTGAACGTTATACAGCCCCGTCATATTCATATCAACACGGCAAGCGGTTTTCTCACGCTCGTTTACAAGCATATACGAGCATCCCGTTGCATTCATCCTGATAAATTCCGCATGATAATCGGCGTTGCCTTCGGCACTGTAGGTTACCGCAATATCGGAAAACTCCTGCGCAAGCCTTTTGCCGTATTCATCGTCAATATTTATTACAGCAGTTTTGCACATTGTGAAAACACGCCTTTTTGCCCGAAAATAATTCTCCATCGTACCGTGATAATCAAGGTGATCACGGGTAAGATTCGTAAATCCTGCGACCGCTATTCTTTCATCGCCTATACGGTACTGGTCAAGAGCCTGCGAGCTTGCCTCCATAACGCAGTAATCTGCGCCGTTGCTCACCATTTCCCCAAGCCACGAATACAGAACAGTCGCTCTCGGTACGGTAGGAGTGCCGTGCTGTGACGGCTTAAACTCGCCCGAGCAGGTATCGTTTCCCGCCGTGCCTACACATCCGCATTTTTTACCGAGCGTGGTAAGAATATGCTTTACAAAATGCGCCGTAGTGGTCTTGCCGTTCGTTCCCGTGACCGCAAGCAGTCCGAGCTTCTCCGAAGGCTTACCGTAAAAGCAGTTCAGAAGCCTTGCAAGGCACAGCCTCGTATTATCCGTAACAAGCTGTTTTCCGCACTTTATATCGTGGTCGGCGACTATCATAACAGCACCCTTTGAAAGCATTTCAGCCGCAGCGCTGTGACCGTCAAACCTTGCACCCTTTACACAGACAAATATACTGCCCTGCTTTACCTCTGCGGTGTTGTCGGTAACACCCGTTACAACCGCATTTTCAACCCCTGCCTTTTCGGCTTCGGGACAAATTTCATACAGCCTGATAATACCCACTCCTGTCAGAAAGATCGAATAGCCGAAAGCATCAGCCTGTTTCGTTGTTTACAAGGAAATTGACCTCTATAACAGATCCTCTGTATACCACCAGTCCGGAATTAACGCTCTGGCTTACCGCCTTTGCTTCGCTTCCTGTTGCCGCACCGGTAATACTTATGTTGAGTCCTGCCTCGCTCAGCGCCTTGTTTGCTTCTTCGACCGTCATTCCTATTACATTCGGCACAGTAGACATTCTGTAATCCGATAACGGAATATCTCCCATATACAGCATTACCGTGCTTCCGCTCGGCATAACCGTACCTGCCGACGGCACCTGACCTGTTACCTCTGTACCGTCCGTACTGCCTATGTACTCTGCTTTAAGTCCTGCGGCTGTAAGCTGTGCCTCCGCTCTTATACTGTTATATCCTCCGACCCACGGAACAGTAACATCCTGCTGTGCAAGCTCGTCAGCCGTATACTGAGGATATATTCCCATATATTCAAGGCCTTCCTTGAACACAGCCGATACTACGGGCGCCGCAATAGCACTTCCGTAGATATATCCCGATGTAGGCTCGTCGCATACGACAAGCATAACATATTCGGGGTCGTCTATCGGCACTATGGCACAGAATGTCGCAACATATCTCAGTTCCGGTGTTTTTCCGCTGTTATAGTCGTCTATCTTCTCTGAAGTACCGCTCTTGCCGCCTATGCGATAGCCGCTCATATATGCGTTACCGCCGCCGTTTGCGGTTACAACGTCCTCAAGTATCTTACGCATCGTTGCGCTTGTTTCTTCACTTATTACCTGACGTCTTACCACCGTCTGTGCAGACTTCACAACATTTCCGTCGCTGTCTATTATCTTATCCACAACATAGGGTGTGACAAGCTTACCGCCGTTTACGACAGCAGCCGCCGCTGTAACCATCTGTATGGGCGTAACCTTGGTCGTCTGACCGAATGCCGAGCTGGAAAGCTCAACTATTCCCATATCCGATTCCTTGACATACAGCGAATCTGCCTCGCCCGGCAGATCTATTCCCGTCTTTTCGGTAAAGCCAAAAGCCTCGAAATATTTGCTGAACTTCTCCACTCCGAGAAGCTGACCTATCTTTATAAACGCAGGGTTGCACGAGCGGATCATCGCTTCTGTAAGATTTGATACGCCGTGACCGCCAACGTTCCAGCATCTGATCTTCGTTCCCGCAACATCAGCAATGCCCGAGCATTCGAATGTGCTGTCAAGCGATACGACTTCCTCCTCAAGTGCCGAAGCGCAGGTGAACATCTTGAATACCGAACCCGGGATATACAGTTCGCTGACCGCCTTGTTCTGCCACTGCTTTCCCCATATCTCCTGCTTTTTAGCAAGTATTTCTTCCTCGGTCTTCTTGTCCGCCGACATCTTGGCAAGCGTCAGCCTGTCGCTTTCAAAGTAAACATATGACGGATCATTCGGATCGAATCCGGGCGATGTCGCCATTGCCACAATAGCGCCCGTTTTCGCATTCATAATAATTCCCGTACTGCGGTTCGCCAGCTTATGCTGTGAAACCGTGATTTCAAGATTCTTTTCAAGATAATACTGAAGTGTTTCGTCAATAGTCAGCACAAGGCTGTTGCCGTCCTTTGCCGAATAGCGTGCGGAATAGTCATAAGGCATTGCGTTTCCGTGAGCGTCGGTCGTTGTGATAACTCTGCCGTCCGTACCCTTAAGATACGAATTGTAGTACGCCTCGATGCCGTAGCCTTCTTCATTCTCGTTTACAAATCCCAGAACGCTTGCCGCAAGAGTTCCGTTAGGATAGCTCCTCTCGCTGTTTTCAACAGTGTAAACGGAATAACGGTTAAGGTTGTTTTTCAGCACAAAGTTGTTGATTTTTTCAACGGTACTGCGGTCCACCTTCTTCTTGACCACATAATAGCGTGAAGAAGTGTCCTTGCACGCTTCCGTCAGCGTTTCATATTTAACGCCGAGTATGTCGCTTATACCCTTGCATATAAACTCACGGTTCTCAGGCTCGTTTTTTTCAATGTCGCCCGGTGATATGATAACATCCCACACAGTAGTGCTTTGAGCCAGCACCTTGTTGTTGCGGTCATATATCGTTCCACGTTTCGCCTTTATATCAAAACTGCTCTGTTGCTGATCGGTAGCCATCGCAGACAGCTCCTTGCTGTCAATGACCGAAACCTTGAACAGCACACCGCTGACAATGCCTGTGATAGCTATGCACAATATCATCAGAATTGCCAGTATGCGTTTTTTCATGCCTTGCGTGAGCTTTAAGTCCATAGATTTCTCCTTGCCGGTAAAATGAGATAACGGCAAAAGCCGCCAGTGATTCAAGCAATTAAAATTACTTTCGATAAAAAAGCATTATCCTTTCCTCGTAAACACAACCGTATCAACGTGGAAAGGAGCCCTGCTTGTTCATTTATATGCCCTAAAATCCGAGATATTCTAAAATCCCGTTGAACCAGTCCTGAACAGCGACAAAGATATTACCATTATCATTCTTCGCTGTTTCGGTCATATTTCCGGTATTCATCTCAACGTATCTTTCCTGCGATGCGCTGACCTTCTGCATACCGAGTTCGCTTACTGCGTATTGTTCCACATTCTCAAGCGAAACCGATCCGCTGAGCTGATTGCTCAGTGCGGTATTTATGCTCTGTGCGTCCGATAACGCCTGCGTTTCGTTGCTTATCTTCAGATTGACCTCGCTGAGTGCGGCCTTGCTGTATAAGAACATTACAAACACTGCGAGGAAAACTGCGCCTATTACTGCCACTGCCACAGGTCTGCCCGATTTTGCAACGGAAGACGTAGCGACCTTAAGCTCCGGTTTCTTTTCGGGAATCTGCTGTTCTTTTCTTTTTGACGTGTCGAACAAGGACATATCATAAGCCGTACTTGTTCTGTTGTGCGGTGTTGTCATTATTATTCCCCCTTATTAAAGTTTCTCTATTACTCTGAGTTTTGCACTCCTTGAACGGTTGTTCACCTCAAGTTCTTCTTCACTTGCGGTTACCGGCTTTCTGTAAACCGTTCTGCCTCTCGGCTTCTTTCCGCATACGCAAACGGGAAAATCCGGCGGACAGGTACAGCCTGTGCAATATTCTCTGAATGTATTTTTTACTATCCTGTCCTCTATCGAATGGAAGGTGATAATTGCGAGTCTTCCTCCCGCCGAAAGCCTTTCAAAAGCCTCCGACATTCCTTTTTTCAGTTCGTCAAGCTCACCGTTTACTTCTATTCTTATAGCCTGAAAGGTCTTTTTGCAAGGGTTCTTCTCCTTGCGGACCTTCAGCGGTACGTTCCTTTTTACTATTTCCGCAAGCTCCAGCGTTGTCTTTATCGGTGCGGTTTCTCTCGCTTTAAGTATACCGCTTACTATACCGTGTGCGAATTTCTCCTCGCCGTATTCAAAAAGTATCTTTTCCAGCTGTTCCTTGCTGTATTCGTTAACAACATCATAGGCGCTCAGCCCGCTCTTGCTCATTCTCATATCAAGAGGTGCGTCCTCGTGATAGGAAAATCCTCTCTCAGCCGTATCAAGCTGATATGATGAAACTCCGAGATCCATCAGCACCCCGTCAACCTTGCCGACTCCGATTTCGTCAAGACTTTCGTCAAATGTCGAAAATTTTCTGTTGATAAGCGTGTGCGGATAATCCTTCAGCTTTTCCTCCGCCGCCTTTACAGCGTCGGGATCACGGTCAAAGCCGATAAGCCTGCCCGTTGTAAGACGCTTTGCTATCTCGGACGAATGTCCCGCAAAGCCTGTCGTACAGTCAACATAAATACCGTCGGGCTTTATATCAAGCGATTCTATCGTTTCACTCAACAAAACGGGTATATGAATTGGTTTTTCGCTCATATTTCCTCCCGTTTATATTCCAAGCTCAAGTGCAAGCTCTGTCAGATCTTCGTTGTTTGTGTTCTCGTTGAACTTTACCCACGAAGCTTTATCCCATATTTCCGCAGTACCTTCAAGTCCGACTACCACAACATCAGCGGTCAGCGTTGCGTACTCTCTGAGCGGCTGAGGAACAGAAACTCTTCCCTGCTTGTCCGCCGAAATCTCATAAGCACTGCCGAATAAGAATCGTTTTATACTTTGAGTTTTCACCTGCGGAAGTTCATTTATTCTGGCAACCAGCTTCTGCCAGTCCTCTTTTGAATACACCTTTATGCAGGCTGTACCTATTGTTTTCGCAAGGACAAGATCGTTTCCCATTTCTTCACGGAGTTTAAGCGGTATGTTCATTCTGCCCTTTGCATCAAGTGTAGATTTGAATTCGCCTATCACGAGCCTGTCCCTCCTTTCACAAAAAGATACGCCGAAGAGGTGCGACCCCGCACATTTTTTCAGAAAAGTTGAATTTCAATGAAAAATAAGTGTCCAAAGTCCCACCAAAGTGTCAAAAAGTGTACATTTATATTATACAGCCCACAGCAAGAAATTTCAAGTGGAAATTTTATCATTTGCTCCAAAAAAGTATCTAAATGCAGTTTTTGAATTTAGTATATTTTGCACAAAAAACAGCCCTTGAAACAAGGGCTGAAGATGATATTTATTGTTACTTTTCAACATATTGTACTTCTTGAAGCAACAGCAACAAGATATAGAGAAAGTGGCGCTTGTGACACAAAATCACAGCTTCCTGCAAAAAGATTTATTTTTTTCTGCGGACATACGTCACATACTTAAACGGGTATTTCTCACCGGTGACGATCTCCTCCTCGTTTTCCTTCTCCCATTCCGGATTATTATCAAGATTTGGGAAGAACGTATCCGCCTCAAAGCTGTGAAGGATTTTTGTTATATGCGCCTTTTCGCAATAAGGCAGAAGCTGTTCATATATGCTTCCTCCGCCAAGCACGAATATCGGCTTATCCGCCGTTTTCGAATATTCCAGAAATTCGCCTACACCGGTAAAGCACTTAATTCCGGGATAATTTTCCGGGTGGTGCGTGATTATAAGGTTCTCCCTGTCCGGAAGGGGTCGCTTCGGAAAGCTCATATAGGTCTTGCTTCCCATAACTATTATGTTTCCGACCGTCATAGTCTTCAGCCTTTTCAGATCCGGCGAAAGATGTGCGAGTAGGTCGCCGTCCTTGCCTATCCCATAGTTTTCATCTACCGCTACAATAATTTCCATCTTAAAAATCCTTTCATTATGCCGTTATCGGCTTTTATTTGGTTGTTCTTACATTGATATAAGTATATCCGCCGTTGGATGTTTTCCCGTTTATTACTTTATATGCCCTTATTCTGAATCTATAGGCTGTGTTGCGGCTCAATTTTGACACTGTGCAGCGCACATTTTTATTGCCTGACACAGCAGCCACCTGCACCCATTTTCCGCCCTTATATTGCTCAAGTTTATAGCCTGTCGCAGTGGTGTTTCTGTTCCAAGAAAGCGTTATTGAATTATATGAGCGTGCGGCACATACAACATTGCTTACATTGGTCGGTGATGTAAGCGTGCTTAAATTCGTATATCCGCTGTGAGCGGTAACATTTCCCGATGTTTTATATGCTCTTATGCGGAAGCTATACGTTGTTGCGGCTGTCAGCCCCGTTATCTTGTAAGAGGTTGTGCTGTTGCTGTTTATCTGTACTACCTGCACCCATTTTCCGCCCTTATATTGCTCCAGTTTATAGCCTGTCGCAGTGGTGTTCCTGTTCCAAGAAAGCGTTATTGAGTTATACGAGCGTGCGGCACAAACAACATTGCTTACACTTGTCGGTGATGTGAGCGTGCTTAAATTCGTATATCCGCTGTGTGCTGTAGCATTTCCCGATGTTTTATATGCTCTTATGCGGAAGCTATACGTTGTTGCGGCTGTCAGCCCAGTTACCTTGTAAGAGGTTGCGCTGTTGCTGTTTATCTGTGCTACCTGCACCCATTTTCCGCCCTTATACTGCTCCAGCTTGTAGCCTGTCGCAGTGGAGTTCTTGCTCCAGCCGAGCGTCACCGTACTGCTTGTACGCTTTGACGCTTTGAACGATGAGACATTTGTCGGGGAAGTCAGCGTATTATATTTGGTATATCCGCTGTGCGCTGTAGCATTTCCCGATGTTTTATATGCTCTTATGCGGAAGCTATACGCTGTTGCGGCTGTCAGCCCAGTTACCTTGTAAGAGGTTGCGCTGTTGCTGTTTATCTGTGCTACCTGCACCCATTTTCCGCCCTTGTACTGCTCCAATTTATAGCCTGTCGCAGTGGTATTCCTGTTCCACGAAAGAGTTATTGAATTATATGAGCGTGCGGTGCATACAACATTGCTTACATTTGTCGGTGATGTAAGCGTGTTTAAATTCGTATATCCGCTGTGCGCTGTAGCATTTCCCGATGTTTTGTATGCTCTTATGCGGAAGCTATACGCTGTTGCGGCTGTCAGCCCAGTTACCTTGTAAGAGGTTGCGCTGTTGCTGTTTATCTGTGCTACCTGCACCCATTTTCCGCCCTTGTACTGCTCCAATTTATAGCCTGTCGCAGTGGTATTCCTGTTCCACGAAAGCGTCATCGAGTTATACGAGCGTGCGGCGCAAACAACGTTGCTTACATTGGTCGGTGAGGTAAGCGTGTTTAAATTCGTATATCCGCTGTGCGCTGTAGCATTTTCCGATGTTTTATATGCTCTTATGCGGAAGCTATACGCTGTTGCGGCTGTCAGCCCCGTTATCTTATAAGAGGTTGCGCTGTTGCTGTTTATCTGTACTACCTGCACCCATTTTCCGCCCTTATATTGCTCAAGTTTATAGCCTGTCGCAGTGGTGTTCCTGTTCCACGAAAGAGCTATTGAGTTATACGAGCGTGCGGCGCATACAACGTTGCTTACATTTGTCGGTGATGTGAGCGTGCTTAAATTCGTATATCCGCTGTGCGCTGTAGCATTTCCCGATGTTTTATATGCTCTTATGCGGAAGCTATACGCTGTTGCGGCTGTCAGCCCCGTTATCTTATAAGAGGTTGCGCTGTTGCTGTTTATCTGTGCTGCCTGCACCCATTTTCCGCCCTTATATTGCTCCAGTTTATAGCCTGTCGCAGTGGTATTCCTGTTCCAAGAAAGCGTTATTGAGCTTGTTGTTCTTGCAGTACATCTGAAATTGCCGACATTCACAGGAAGCGTTTCAACACTTGTATAGGTGTATGAGCTGACTGACGAGCTGTTATACGCTTTTATGCGGAAACGATATGCCGTACCTGCGCTCAGCGAACCGGTTTTACAGGATACGGTCGTATTTGAGGCAATATCTGCAATTTTTATCCATTTCCCGTCAGAATAGCGTTCAATTATATATCCCGTTGCGAAATTATTCACACCCCACGAAAGCGTAACCGTATTACTCGTTCTTTGAGCACACGACAGCTTATCCACAGGCAATATACCGCCGATTTTCAAAACAAGCGACGTACTTATACCGTTTATTTTCGCAGGCAGTGTGACAGTACCCGCCGCCCACGGCCGAGCGCTTTGCGTATCGCTTATTTCAAGCCGACCGTGCAGCTTGGCGCAAAGCTCGCCTATCGGATAATCCGCCGTACTTCCGTTTGTATAAACGACCTTCGCCCTGATTTTCGTTTCATTGTAAATAAATCTGAAATATGTACTGCCGTCGCTTTTCTTCGCATAATATCCGTCATTTCCCGCTGTAAGCGAATCCGCACCTCCGGTCATATACAGCGATACGCTCTTTACCGGATTTTCGATAACGTTGAACGAAAACTTTGCCGTAACTCCGCCTACAGTGCAATAACCCGTGTTAGCACCCACAGAGAGTACCTTATCCCCTTGCGAAAACTTAGGCTCATACCCCGTTATCTGCTTTAAATCGGCGGCGGTACATCTGACCGTCGTACCGTCCGTGTAGATTATTTTTACGTTGTAGTCATATCCTGCGAGGTCATATTCAAAGCGTTGCGATATGTTGCCGCTCTCGTCAGCGACCACCCTGTAATCACCCTTAACGTTACATATTGCATTGATAGTATACATCGGAGTGACCGACAGCGACTTTATCCTTGTTGCCGCTACCGTGAAAACCGCTTTTGCGCTTTTCGTGCCGAGCGTATATGTTACGGTGTGCCGACCGTTCCCCCACACACTTTCACTCTGCCCGTCCGAAATGACAAGCGGAGCTCCGAGCGTAGCGGTCAGTGCGGTAATTTCGCTTCCTGTATAGCTTCTGCTGTAACCGCCGTAGTCTACCGTCAGCTTTATTTTATCATAATCGTAAACGTCATAATAGCTTATCCGCCTGTATTTACCCGTACTGTCGTCATAACGGTAGACAGTGCGCCTGTCCGAAATATCAAGAACGGATTGTAACGGTGTCACACTTATTGACGCTACCGCATCAGCCGCATAAGCCCTGCCGTCATCGTCCTGCATAGCAAACAGCGATACCGCCGTAATAAAAATCACGGCGGTGGCAAAATATGACATTACTTTTATCAGATTTTTCACGCTATACATATTTTACTTTTCTTTCGGGAAATCACTTGCTCTTTACCAGTCCTAAAATATCGCCTAACTTAAGTCTGTTGCCTGTGTGCAGTATTATCTGCTCATACACACGGGCAACCAGCAGTGCCATAAGCACCACGAACACACACAGTACCAGTACAGCAAGAAGCGCCTGAGGTATATCTATCGCCCCTGTCAGCAGTGCCGAGGGGATCGAGAACGGCGAGGAAATCGGCAGATAGTATGATACAAGTGCCATCGTGTTTGCCTCTCCGCCCATCGTGGACGGGAAATAAGCAAGATAGAAGCCGAGTACACCTATTATCGACATAGGCTGCATTGCGGCATTAAGGTCCTCCATTCTGCTGACCGTAGCGCCTATAAGCCCTGCGATAAGCGCAAAGAATATAAATCCCACTATGAACACAACTATAATAAGCAAAATTACAACAGGCGAGAATCCGCCGAGTGCATTTCCGACTTCATTCATAAGCTGACTTGTAACAGCTCCCGTTTCTTCAGACGAGCCTATGATTGATGATGACAAAGGCGTCGAAACAACAATTCCGAGTACGCCCGATACAATGATCATCATAAACTGTATCAGCGCAAGCGAGCCCATAGCAAGTATCTTGCCGATAATTATCGCAAGCGGTCTTACAGATGTCAGCAGAAGCTCCATTACCTTCGATGTCTTTTCCTGCGCTATCGACTGTGCGACCATCTGACCGTAAATAAAGATAAGCATAAACAGTACGATAGAGGACAGCATAGGCAGTACCATTTTCACCACAAAGCCGAAGTCATTTTCGGTAGGCTCTCCCGCAACCGACTGGTAGACCGAAACCGTCTTGTTGGCAGCCGCAATCTGCTCGTCGGTAAGCCCTGCCCTTGACAATCTTACGCTGTCAAAAACGCTTTTAAAGGTTTCACCGAAGCTGTTCGCCGTACCCGATGACACCGATTCATCATCCGGACGTGATGCGTAAATATCATACCCGATTTTGTTTTCCCTGATAACTATCAGCAGGGACTTGTTTTCACCCTTAACCCTTTCGGTAAGCGACTGAATATCTGCGTCCTTGCCGCAATCATTGATTTTTACGCCGAGCCCGGATAAAAAGCCCTCATAATCCTTGCCCGTTGTTATTCCCGTAGTATCGGCAAAATATACCGTGCCGACAAGCGCTTCCCCGTCACCCGTTATATCCCCGTCATCCGATGTTGAACGGCTTCCGATAAGCGCAGGGAGAACTCCCGCAAGAAGTGCAATTGCAAAAACAAGCACAATGATGATTACCGAGCTTACCTTGAACGCCTTTGACTTTGCCGTCTGTCTGAAAGTAAAAGCAAATACGCTTTTCCAACCGTATGTACCTGTTTTCACGCCTCGTCACTCCTTCCTGCCTCTTTGTCGGCTCTTTCTATATTCTCAACAAATATTTCATGCAGGCTCGGCTCTCGAAGCTCATAACGCACAAGCGGCATTCCGCTGTCAACAATCATTTTAAGAAGCGATTTTGCCTGCTCCTCAGACTGTATTTTAAACGTGAGCTTATCGGGAGTTATCGTTTCGGGTACAAGACCGCACTGTGCGGCAAGCGGCAGTACATCGCCGTCACACTTTACCGACAGGTTCACTCTGCCGTAGCTTTTCTTTATCTTGTTAAGGTCGCCCTGCAATACCGCCGTGCCGTGATGAAGTATCGTAATATCCTTGCAGAATTCTTCTATTACGGGCATCTGGTGGCAGGACATGATTATATACTTTTTCTTATCTATCTGCTCGTTTATAACGCTCTTGAAAAGATCGGCGTTAACAGGATCAAGTCCGCTCAGCGGCTCATCAAGTATGATAAGCTCAGGGTCTGCGACAAGTGCCGCTACAAGCTGTACCTTCTGCTGATTACCCTTTGAAAGCTGCTCCGCTCTCTTGTCCTCATAGCCGCTAAGCTCAAGCCGCTTGAACCAGTACGCAAGCGACTTTTCAATATCCGCACTGCGCATACCTCTCAGCTTTGCAAAATAGGTCAGCTGTTCGCTTATCTTGTATTTCGGATAAAGCCCACGTTCTTCCGCCAGGTATCCGACTTTTTCCGTGACAGGCGATAATGCCTTACCGTTCCACAGTACCTCGCCGCTGTTGCGGCTGAGCATACCGAGTATTATTCTTATAGCGGTGGTCTTGCCTGCGCCGTTTGTTCCGAGCAAGGCATATACACCCGGCTCGCTAAGCGTAAAGCTGAGCGGATGAAGTGCCGTGAAATTACCGTATTGCTTGGATATTCCGTTTACTTCGAGCGACATATCAGTATTCGTTTCCTTCCTGTATTCTGCGATAAACGCCGTCCTTGCCGTCTGTCGCATTTATTCAAGTATAACACAAAAGCCATGAATAAGCAACATCCGGTAAATTTTACACGGAAATTGCTAACTGTTTATGCGTTATATTAACAGTATAACCACTTCAGCCCGATTTGTCAATACTGTTTCGCAAATTTTTTGAAAAACTTAATTTTTCTTTTTTCCTGCCGATATAAATTATAAGGAATATTGTATGTCGGTTACAGCTTACAATACGGTTTCACAATTAGATTAATAATCAGGAAAGGACTAACTGATATGGAAATAGCAAAGGTAGCAGAACAGGCGGCTGTCACAGCTCAGACAGCACCAAAGACAAGCGTACAGACATCAACAGAGAAGGCAAAAAGCACCCTCACTGCCGATAACGCCGACAAATATGTAAAGAGCGAGGACACCTTCACACCCGCATATACAAAGAAATCGGCACAGAAAAAAGAGGTTGACAACGCAGACAGGTCACAGTTCAGAACTGTCGCACAGTCAAAGGCAGACCACCTTGCAAGCGTAGTCGAAACTATAATCTCTCACCAGGCATCAAGCAAAACAAATAAAAACGCAAAGCAGATAGAGCTTTCCGATGCGCTTAAGAGCCAGATAGAAGAAGCAACAGGAAAGAAGTTCGAAAGCGAAGATGTGACCGACAAGGAAAACAGCGCTGATTACTGGGGAGCAGAAGCTACAGCCAAGCGTATGTTTGAATTTGCAAAGAATCTCGCAGGCAACGACAGCAAGTACGCCGATTCTCTCAAGGACGCTTTTATAAAGGGCTTCGGTCTTGCAGAAAAGGCTTACGGCGGCAAGGGCAAGTTACCCTCTGTATGCTACGAAACATACGACAAGGTAATTGATATGTTCGACAGCTGGGGCAAGGAAAAGACAGAAGATAAGACAGACGGTAAGGATACTGCAAAAGTAGAGGCGGGCAACAAGTCAGAATCATCCGCACAGTAAAACGTAAGGGCAGTTTCGGAGTGCCTTTACACAGCCCACTGTCTTATATCACAACGAATAATGCTTTTACATAGTCTGAAACGGCTGTGTAAAAGCATTTTCTTTTGTAATCAGTATAGATTTCCGACATTTCTCTATGACTTTTATTTACATTTTCCGTAATATTATTACAAATTTATCTTGACATATTCTCAGAATTCTGATAAAATTTCCATAGTATTATAAGATAACTGTCGATAGAAGGTTATCTTAAGCGTATTCTATAAAACAAGAAGGGTTAGGCGGTCTGTTGGCAGACCGTTTTTCAGTTATGAAAAGATTTGATTTCAAGACACCGGCAAGAATATTCATAAAATGCGCCGCAGCCGCCGTTTTAAGCTCGGCTTTCATATTGAGCGGCTGCTCCGATAAAAGCGCTGTATCGTCAGACGCTCTGCCCCAGATAATTATAGGCAGTGACGAATACGAGCCGTACAACTTCAGTGACAAAAACGGCAATCCCGCAGGCATAGACGTGGAGATTGCAAGCGAGGCATTTCTCAGAATGGGCTACAAGGCGCAGTTTAAAAACATTGTCTGGGATGAAAAGGATGAAATGCTCACTGACGGCAAGGTCGATTGCCTGTGGGGGTGCTTTTCGATGAACGGCAGAGAAGACAAGTACCGATGGGTAGGACCTTATATGAACAGCAGACAGGCTGTAGCCGTCAGAGCCGACAGCAATATCTACACTCTGTCCGACCTCAGCGGAAAAAGAGTTGCCGTGCAGTCAAGTTCCAAGCCCGAAGAAATACTCTCACAAAAGAGTGACGATATTCCGCAGGTAAGCGGACTTTACTGCTTTGTCAGAACCGAATACATTTTTGCCGCCCTGCGTAAAAACTATGTCGATGCTGTCGCAGGCCACGAGTATATGCTCCGTGTTTTCATAAACGAGTCGGACGATAAATACAGGTTGCTTGACGAAAGCCTTCTGCTGTCAAAGCTGGGCATCGCCTTTGCAAATGACAACGACTCCGCACTTCCCGAAAAGCTGAGAGCAACGCTCTATGATATGAAAAATGACGGCACACTGGCGAAGATTGCCGTAAAATACGGACTTGACCCAAATACCGCACTCGGAGGTATAACCCTTGAATAAATTAGAGCACAAAAAGCATTATCGCAAGCCAATCTTTATTATAACCGTCATAGGAATAATTCTGGCGGCAGGGATTTTCTCCGTTTTTTCATATATTAATACAACGAATGCAAAAAACGTAACCGACCGCACAATAGAATATATCAGAAGTCAGTGTATCCGCTATGAAGAAATAACTGCGTCCGACCTTGCAAAGAGCCTTTTCAGGATAATCGACAAGACGCAGGAAATAAGCCGTGACATTGCGAATTTCAACGATTGCTCCATCGAAAGGCTCAAAGAATTCGTGGCAGATCTCAGCATCACCGGAGTTATCGTGCTTGACGAAAACGGCACACCCGAAAACGAGTATTACACCGATGATACAGGCTATAACGTGTGGCAGGATTACATAAAGCAGAAAAAGCTGACAAGCGTTGCGGTCGATACCTCAAAGACCTACTCGGACAGACTTTTCTCATTGCCGTATGACGCAGACGGCGAAAGCGATTACTGCTACGACTTTGCGGCGGTCACCAGAAAAGATAAAAAGGGAATCGTATTCGCCTATCTGAAGCAATCAAAAGAAACTATCAATAACGGTCAGCTGACTCTCGATTCTCTGTTTTCCGGCTTCAACCTTGCAATGAACGGCCATATCATACTGACAGACGGCAGTAAGGTTATAGCCACAAACAACAATTTATACAAGGGTAAAACAGCTTCCGAATGCCACGTGATAAACAGCTTTGCAGAAAAAAGCACCAATGACGCAGATTTCGTAAGGATAACCGACCCTTACGGTGCTTATTACGGCGGTATGGATAAATGCAGAAGCTACTACGTCTACGTTTACTATCCCGCAAAGGAGGTCTATATCGGCAGCTGGACAGCCACCTCTATTTTCACATCGATTTATATAATATTCTTCCTTGCCGCAAGTCTTATTTACAGGGTAATAAGCATAAGGCACCTGCGTGAAAGTCATATTACAGAGGAAAAATACAACGAAAAGCTGCTGAAGTCTGCCGAAGAAGCAAGACGTGCGAATGCCGCCAAGAGCGACTTTTTACGCAGAATGAGCCACGATATAAGAACACCGATAAACGTTATAATGGGAATGACGGAGATTGCCGACAAGAATGCCGACGATGCCGAAAGGCAGGCCGAGTGCAGAGAAAATATCCGTACTGCGTCAGGCTATCTGCTTGAGCTTGTAAACGATGTACTGGATATGGGTAAGCTCGAATCGGGCGAAACCTACCTTGAGCATATTCCCTTCGACCTATATGAGATGTTTGACGAGATTGCCGTCCTTAACGGGCATAACCTTCAGCGAAAGAACATCACGCTTACCTTCGAGTATTGCGAAAACCTTCACAACAGGCTGATAGGAAGCCCTCTGCACGTCAAGCGTATTCTTATGAATATCATAGGCAATGCCATAAAATACGGCAAAAACGGAGGCTATGTAAAGGTTTCCGTCAGCGAATCCGAGTTTGACAAAAAAATTCCCGATACGGTTGTTATAAATATAACGTGCAAGGACAACGGCATCGGTATGGGCGAAAACTTTATGAAGGTAATGTTCGAGCCGTTTATGCAGGAAAACGATCAAGCCAGGACATTCTATCAGGGTACGGGACTCGGTCTTGCTATTGCCAAAAGGCTTACCGAAAATATGAACGGTAAGATCGATTGCGTAAGCCGCAAGAACATCGGCACCTGCTTCACAGTAAGCCTGCCATTTGAAACGGATAATTCGTGCGAATGCACCGACAGGAGCAAAGTCACCGTCGGAGAAATCTCGCTCGAAGGACTTACAATACTGCTCGCAGAGGATAACAGGCTGAATATGGAAATAACCGAATTCCTCCTCACAAACGAGGGTGCCACCGTCATAAAAGCGTGGAACGGCAAAGAAGCAATCGAGATTTTCGAGCTATCCGAAGAATACAGCATAGATGCAGTGCTGATGGATATAATGATGCCGGGAACAGACGGCATCACCGCAGCAAAGGCGATACGTTCAATGGAACGTGCGGATGTTGCCACCGTTCCTATAATCGCACTTACGGCAAACGCTTTCACCGATGACAAGGAAAAGTCACGCAGTGCAGGAATGAACGAGCATCTGTCGAAGCCCGTAGACTCGTCAAAGCTGAAAAGCGTAATTTCCGGATACACCGGCAAAAAGGATCTCACGCTGAGAGAATGCTACCTTCTTGCAGGCGAAAGCTATGACGATCTGCTCTCCCGTCTTGGTTGCGATGAAAAGATAATATATAATGCGGTAAAGGAATTTATGCTCGACCTGCATTACATAAGGCTTCTGCGTGCAATTGAAAACCGTGATACCGAAACCGCCTTCAAGGCCGCCCACACAATGAAAGGCATCTCGGCAAACCTCGGGTTCACTAAAATGTACTCTGCGTTCTCCCTTGTCACAGAAGAACTGCGTTCAGGCAATATAGAAAAGGCCGCAGAGCTTATGACCCGTGCGACCGATGAATATCAGAAGATAATTGCCGCTCTCAAAAGATGTATTTTCGATAAATAGTTTAAATCACATCCCGTGTAAAATCCACAGCCTTCCCAAAAATAAAGCGGTACACCGAAAATGTACCGCTTAATCTGTCGAAAAACCAATAATTATTAAACCACACAGTGAAATATATTGCCAACACCGCCGAAAACACTTTCCGTACCGACAAGGCATTAATATTTTCGTGAGTGTATCTGTACAACTGCTCTAACATTGACCCTTCAAAAAAAACGCTACTAACCTGAGATATATGTACTAACCTGCGGACGTGTAGCGTTA
>OLRY01000331.1_pt1 | contig 65166 bp, 58 predicted proteins | sample 1672541 | NCBI WGS metagenome assembly OLRY01 (sample SAMEA3136697, study PRJEB25190) | human gut metagenome | biome: human gut; feature: human-associated habitat; material: faeces | place: Austria | collected 2013 | reverse complement strand
AACCGTTCTTTAAATGTAAAGAAATTTTCGAGAATCGTATGTGTTTCACTGTTTAGTTATCAAGGTTTGTTGTGTCTGTCTCTCAGACAGCTCGTTTATTTTATCTCATCTCTTTTTGTTTGTCAAGCACTTTTTTAAGTTTTTTTCAAACATTTTTGAGTTAAGATTTTGTTGTCGTTTCGTTGACGACTTGGATACTTTATCATATCTTCTGTCTTTTGTCAACTGTGAATTTCATTTTTCTGAAATTCTTTTTAATTGTTTGTTTTTCAAAAACAATTATTTGCGACAGCTCAGTTATAATACCACTGGGAGTTATGCTTGTCAACCATAAAATTCAATTTTTTTAAAATATTTCGTTTATCCCGTTTATTAAGAAAGACGCTGCCAATAAAAGCAGCGTCCTTCCACCACACTATCTCCAAATCCCCTTTCTCTTCCGGATCGTATAAAACAACTCATTCTCCATCGCCATAACCTTCTGGATCGGCACACTCTTAAACACCGGCATCTTCATCCTAGTCCTGATCCACCAGAAAGAATAAACCGCCAGAACCACAAAAGTGATCACCACAACCAGCCAGATCATATTCCGCTCCACCGGATCAGAAGAAATATTCAGGATCATATAACACGTCCCCGCAATACCAACAAGCGGAAACACCGGCCCACCAGGAACCCTGAAGCTCCTCGGCACCTTCGGCATCCGCTTTCTCAGAATCAGCACATCCACATGCGCCAGCACATAAGAAATCATCCAGAACACCGAACCCACCAGGATCAGGAACGAAATAATAGAAGAAGAATCATTACTGATCAGTGCAAAAATAAAAATCGTCACACTGACAAATACAACGCCACACCAGGGAACCCCGTGCTTATTCGTCTTCGCAAAAATCCTCGGCATCATATTCATCTTCGCCATCCCCTGGCAGATACTCGCCAGACCATTCACCGTAGAATTCTGCGTACTCACAACTGCAAGCGCAGCCACCAAAGTCATCCAGATCTTACCTGCACTGCCAAGAAGATTTTCTCCGTAAAGCAGATGCGGAGCCGGGGAATCCATAAGCTCCTGCCATGGCGTATAATTATGAAAACCAAACACCATGATCGACTGCACACCACAGATCAGAGCAAGACCTATGATCATACCAAGAGGAACATTCCTCTTCGCATTCTTAACACTCTTGGAAACCGGGATCACATACTCCGCCCCGATAAATAGCCAGAACGCCGTAGCTGTAGCAGAAAACAGCTCCGAAGGCTTCGTGGCCATTGTATACGGCTGCGAAACCACCTGCCCTGTCCCCAGCTTAAGCATACCGATCAGTCCCATGATGATCATGGAACCAACCAGAAGAAACGCGACCAGATCCTGGATCTTTGCAAACATATCCACACCACGAAGATTTGCGATCATGATCACAATGGTCATGATCAGCGTATACGCAATACTGGGAACCGGCAGCTTGATCGTCTGCGCCATCGCATAGGAAAAAATCGAAGCCTCCACACCAGAGGACAAAATATTACAGAGCAGATAACCGCCCACCATGGAGATCAGCGTGGGAAAAGGCCCCAGACATGCCAGCGTATACTGCGCCAGGCCACCCGTCGTATTCGGCATAATGGCATTCAACTCCGAAAGCGAAGCCACCGTAGTCATATTCAAAAGACACGCAATAATCATGGAAAAAATAAACACAACACCAACCGTACCTGCACCCTGCCCCAGTGAGACCAGACAGCTGGTGGCAATGACCAACCCTACTGATATAGATACAACACTTCCCAGCCCTAATTTCTTATCTTCACTCATAATCCCAGTCACCTCCCAATAAGTCAGACGGATATTCGCGATCCGCATTCGTTTAGCAGCCCAAAACAGACAACATAGAAACAGGCGAAGTTCCGCTTTATCTGCGGACACCCTCGCCTGCCATCACGATTCTCTGCTTACCCTTTACAGAGCATCTACACCTTCATCACCCGTTCTTACACGGATCACATTATCAATATCGTAGATAAAAATTTTGCCATCGCCAATATGCCCAGTATAAAGCTCATGCTTGATCACTTCCACAATCTTATCCACCTGCTCCTTTTTTACCACAACACTGATCTGCTGCTTCGGAAGGAGCTCCATCTCGTAATTTTCATCCACCTCGTACTCACGGGTACCTTTTTCAACGCCACATCCAAGCACCTGCATAACAGTCATACCTCTGACACCGGCTTTACTAAGTGCAGATTTCAGGCTGGAAAATTTTGCAAGGCTTGTGATGACTTCTATTCTGCATAAGCTCATCTTATAATATCATCCCTTTCTGAAAAAATACATTGATCATTAACTCAGATATTCACGTCTATCTCTGCAGCATATCCATCAATATAAATGCTTTGTAATTCATTCAGAAAAGACATCAGCCCAGCTAAGCCGATGCCTTTCCGCATAAAAAATACTCTCTGTAAAATTCTGTCTTATCTTATACATTAAGTTCTTTCTTTGTATCAGCAAGAGCCTCGTCCATTCTGGAGATAACATCCTTGATATCCTGTTCGGAGATAACAGCTGTAGGCTCGAAACGGATGGTTTTCGCATTAACAAGTGTTCCTGCTGTCATGACACGTCTTGCAAACAGACCCTTTGCAGTCTCATAGCCAAGCTCACATGTATGGAACTCAACTGCAAGCATAAGACCTGTACCACGAACCTCCTGGATGATCTCAGGATATTTTTCCGCAAGGCTCTGAAGTCCTGCTTTCAGGATCTCACCTTTACTTTTGCAGACACCCGGGATATCATTTTCAAGCATATATTTGATAGTTGCGATAGCTGCTGCACAGCATACCGGGTTTCCGCCAAATGTAGGAGAGCCAAGAAGCCATGGGTTGTCGATCAGATCCTGAACCCACATCTTCGGTTTACAGATGATACCTGTGATCGGCATGATACCGCCGCCGAAAGCTTTACCATATGTCATGATATCCGGTGTAACACCCTCTGCCTCACATCTCCACATTGTACCGGTACGTCCCATACCTGTCTGGATTTCATCAAAGATCAGCGCCACACCTGTCTCATCACAGATCTCACGAACCTCCTGAAGGTATCCTGCCGGAGGAACGATAACGCCAGCCTCGCCCTGGATCGGCTCAAGGATCACACCGGCAACCTTCTCTCCAACTGCCTGAAGGTTCTTGATCGCTTTTCTTACATCATCTGCAATACCATACTGCACATGCTGTACCTGCTGTACCATCGGAATATAAGGAGTACGGTATGTACTTTTACCACCCATGGAGATTGCACCCATGCTCTTGCCATGGAAAGCACCTACTGTGGAAATGAACCATCTTCCGCCGGTTGCGATACGTGCAAGCTTCAGAGCCATCTCAACGGCCTCTGCACCGCCGTTTGTGAAGAAGCAGTACTGCAGGTCGCCAGGTGTGATATCTGCAAGTGCTTTTGCAAGATATCCACGAAGCGGATCAAGAAGTTCCTGAGAATGAAGTGCCTGATGATCAAGCTGCGCTTTTACGGTTTTCAGAATCTCCGGATTTCTGTGACCACAGGTGTAAATACCGAAGCCGCCAAGACAGTCGATAAATTTTTCTCCGTTCAGTCCATAGCAATAAGCTCCTTCATCCTGCCACTCAAGAACTGCACCCTGCTCAGAGTCAGAAGAAACAGATTTACGGTATTTCAGCCAGCCCGGGCTTACATAGTTGTCAAAATGATCGATGGTATCTGCCACCATCTGTTTTTTCTCCTCTGCCGGAATATCTTTCATATCTGTGTTGATCAGTCCGATCACTCTATCAAGATCTTTGATTACCTGTTCGCTCTTTGCCATAATACATTCCCTCTCTTTCTGAAAATCATCCCGCGATCTGCCTCTGCATCCTGCGTTCATTCTGGTAAAAAAACAGGCGCATTCGCTGTATTTCTACAACAAATGCGCCTTTGCATTTCGTTTAATTGTTTTTTGAATTGCCTATATTGTACCCCGGTCAGCCAATGTGTACAATTCTTAATTTCTGGCTGTTTATGATTAGTTTCTGGTAGGCATACTTGTTTTTAAGTATATCTCTTCTCAGTTTCTCTCGAAATTATCTGCAATATACTCTACGATCGGTGCAGGATCTTCCAGACTGTGCGGATGATGGTCACAGTCCGGTTTTACGATCACTTTGATCTGGCCGCCGTTTTCCTCATAATATCTGACCAGATTGGCACCGTTTTCCTGATAAGGCACAACACTGTCAACCGCACCCGCTACCAGCATGATCCTGATCCCCGCTTTAAGAAGCTGAGGCATTTTGTCCAGAGGATTCCCCCTAAACTCCAGAGCATTCTCATCTGTGAGATGATAAACTGCCTTACACTCTTCCCATTCTTTCGAATAACGCTCACTTGCTCCATATCCTCCCGGCCAGCTCGTCACATTCATAACCGGCGCATCCAGATACAGCGTGGAGATCGTTTCAGGATTTTTCACCGTATAATTGACAGAATAAAGACCGCCTCGGCTGAAGCCGAAAAGATCTGCTTTTTTATTAAGGCCTTCTTCCTCTGTGATATACTGATAAAACATTTCCATAAGGCTTATGGATTCCGGGCATCCGTACATGTCGCTGATCATCATATATGCAATATGCCAGCCTTTTTCAAGAAGTGCTCTGTCTGCATAATCAAAAGCTCCGAAAAACTCTGCGCGCCATACCCATGGTTTTCCCGAATGCACTTCTTTCGGCATGACCAGGATACACTCATGGCCATCCAGTTTAAAATCCTTTCTCTGATATCCTTCCCATTCGGAGATCCTAACTTCTTCTGCTTTCATCCCATTACCTCCATTATTCATGCCCACACAAGCCACTGCTGCATAAGCTCTTCACAATCCACAGTTTGAAAATGCCGCCTCCCTCAAAGGAGACGGCATCCAGACATCCGCATCAGCAGACATGTTTATTCTTTTTTATTACCACTGGCACGGCTCAAAGTCTGCTGTGTTCTCAGAAGTAACAACGTCTGTTCTCAGATAGTTTACACGGTTTACATCAATGCCACAGAACCACTCGGAGATTGTACGAACTGCAAGACCAGCATCACCCTGGCAGGTCTGATAGGACATACCATAAAGTTTTCCGTCTTTTACAAGATCAAGACCCTGTTTGGAGATACCAGCTGCAACGATTACGATATCGTCACGTCCTGCTGCCTCGCAAGCCTCAGCTGCACCGATAGCCTGGTCAGAGTCATCTGCAAGAACGATAGCATTTAATTTATCGCCATATTTTGTGATCCAGTCGGATACGACCTGTTTAACCTTGGAAGCCTCAAATCCAGGAGACTGGATATCAAGTGTCTCGATATCCGGATATTTCTCAGCAAGCTCTGTCATAGGTCCATAGCAGCGTGCATAGTAAGGAGATCCACCTACGTTATGTGTAATGTAAGCAACTCCTCCTTTGCCTTCCATCTTCTCGCCAAGCATATCGGCAAGTGTTCTCATCTGGTACCAGTCATTCGGGCCAGTGTAGGAAATGATGTAGTTCATAGCTTCTGCTTCTGGTGTTGTATTTACACAGAATGCCGGGATTCCAGCGTCTGTGATCTTCTTGAACTGCTGTGTTGCATGGTCAGCGGAAAGCGGAATCAATGCGATTGCATCCGGATGCTCGTTGATCGCCTGGTCAATGTAGCTGTCCTGATTTCCCTGATCCCAGTTTGGATCATAAACAGTTACTTCCATTCCGACTGCATCACATGCTTTCTGGAAAGCCTCTGTGTAGCATGTTGTCCAGGCATGTGCACCATGAACGATCAGGATAACTTTTTTGCCTTCCTGTCCATCTGCCGGTGACTCCGGGAATTTTGCATCATTTGCCTCGTCCCAGTCAAGATACTCTTTGTAATGCCAGTGATTGGCATCTGTCTCTTCGTAATTGTCTTCACAATATGCAGCATCTCCGTCTACTTCCGGAACATCGAAGCTAAGCGGTGCTTCCATCATGAGATGGTCATCTGTTGTTTTTAATGTTTTTTCTGCTTCCTGCAGTTTGTCGTAAGAATCTTTTGCAGCGTCCGGAACTTCTACTGCTTCCTCTTCTGCACTCTCATCACTTGCCTCTGCCTCAGTTGCCTGGGCGTCTGTGTTCTCCTCTGCAAATGCTACAGACCCCGTACCTAACAACATAGCACCACATAACAGAACCGCCAGTCTCTTTTTCATCATGTTTTCTTCCTCCTATACCTTATATAGTTTTTATTTTATTAAAAGCTCCCTCCGCTTTTAATTTCCCCTATTATTTTTCATTACTTATTTTGCACCTTTCATCTCTTTGAGATGTTCCAGATGAAGATTCGGACGACGTCCAAGGATCTTATCTTTATTGTATTTTGCAACTGTCTCATAGATCAGGCAAAGCACAAGTGCTGCACCGATAACCAGTACCTGAAGCTCTGTGGATTTACAGAGAGATTTCAGGAACGCGATCATCAGAAGAGAAATGTAGGTCCAGCCTACGCTTCCTTTGCCGCCGTAGATATCTGTTCCACCGATAACAGTTGCTGTAAATGCCATATAGAAAGGTGAGATTCCTTTTTCACCCATGGTTACATTCGCCGCGCCGGAATAGATTCCGTTCAATGCTCCGCCAAGTCCTGCTGCAAGTCCGGAAATGATAAATGCTGCTATTACAACACGGTCACTGTGGATACCTGCAAGCCATGCTGTCTCTGCATTGCCACCTACCATATGGATATTTCTTCCAAGTCTTGTGTAACGAAGAATTACAATTACCAGGATTACAAAAAGTGTTGTGATAATAAAGTACGTTGAGAATGGAAGAAATGGAAGCAGCTGATTATTCAGCTTCTCATTCAGATCATAATCTCTTCCGATACTCAGCTCACTTCCGTTACAGTACACATACATGATTCCCTTGAGAACCAGCTGCATACCGATACTTGCGATAAATGCGTGGATCTTCAGCTTTGTAACAAGCAGTCCCATGATCAGGCCGTTTACAACACCCATCAGAGCACCGATGAGAATGCAGATTGCCCACGGAAGCTTCTGGTTGCTGTGAAGCCCAAGTGTAAGAAGTGCTGCAAAGGTTGACATGTACATAACTGTCATATCCATATGCCCTGCAATGAGGACGATAGTAAATCCAAGTCCCAGCCAGATAACAAGACTTCCGTTACCTGTTACTGCCCGGATATTGTAGGCTGTATAGAAATTGTCCACAAACAGTCCACAGAAAAGTACGATCGCAAGTAATAAAAATGCGCGGTTTTTGTTGATCATTGCTGCATTCAGCTTAAATTTCTTCTCCATCATGCTTTACCCAACTTTCTGTTTGAATGTGTGTTTAACCATACGATGAACAGGAATACGATACCCTGGACAAGATACTTGGTGTATGTCCCAAGACCGATCCAGGAAAGAATATTGTTGAGGATACCATAAGCAAGAACACCACCGAAGGTTCCAACAATACTTCCTTTTCCACCGTTCAGGGAAACGCCACCCAGAAGGATCGCAGTCAGAGCATCAAAATCATAACCGGTTCCGTTTTCGTAGGAAGCACATTTTCTGAGAGCTGCATAAAAGATACCAGCTGTTGCGCTGCAGAGACCATTGATCACATATGCGATAATGATCTGTTTTGTACAGTTGATTCCTGAAAATTTCGCTACTTCATAATTGGTACCGATGATCTTCAGTTTCTGTCCGAATGCTGTTTTTGTGTGAATCACCCATGAGATCACAAACATAACCAGCATAACGATTGCCATCAGGGAGATTGCTCCACCGATATAGGTTCTGGAAATCGCGTAAAACTTTTCAGCAGATGACTGCATGCTCTCTTTCGCGATATCCTCTGCGTAGAGCATTTTTCCCTGCCATACTACTCGTATGACACCGGATATCAAAAGATTTACCGCCAGTGTCCAGATGATGGCGTTGGCTCTCATCTTACCGATCATGAAACCGTTGATCAGACCGATCAGGGCACCTGCAAGAAGTCCTGCAATAATAGATCCCACAAAACCGAAGTTAATGCACTGTACTGCCATAACTCCGCCGAATGCCATTGTGATCGGCACAGACATATCTGTCATGTTTCCTGAATATGTAACGTAGAACAGTCCTGCACAGACCATACCGGTCAGGGCTACTGCTTCCAGAATAGACTGGATATTACTTTTTCCGAAGAACTGTCCTTTCGAAATGATCATTCCCAGAATGATAAGTCCTGCAACAATGATCCAGATGCCAAGCTGATTAAAGATCAGGCTGGCTTTGTTGATCTCTGTTTTTCTTGTATCTACCTTTGGAGCGGCAGTATTTCCATTTTTATTTACTTCTGACATGATACGAACTCTCCCTCCCCATTAGCTGCAATCAGTATTGAATTTTCCGTCATATCTTTTTTCCGGATCATTCCGATCGTATGTCCTTCACGTAAGATCACTGCTCTGTCTGCAAGTCCCACAACTTCCGGAAGGTCAGAAGAAAGAAGAATTACGGAATTGCCTTTTGATACATAATCCTTAACTACATTATGGATAACCTGCTTGGCATTAACATCAACACCTCGTGTAGGTTCATCCAGGATCAGGATATCAACACCTGCTGCCAGCCATTTGGCCATCAGCACCTTCTGTTGGTTTCCACCGGAGAAGCTGTTTACCAGACGGTCTCTGTCTGCCGGATAAACGCTCATCTCATTGATCTTCTCATCAATCAGTCCGTTCAGTTTCTTCTGATTGTAGAAAATACCGTTGGAATTCCGATCAATAATACAGGAGGTCACATTATCACCAACTGTCTGGTTCAGTGCCAGACCTACGACTTTTCGATCCTCTGTCAGATATCCAAGTCCTCCGGCGATAGCTTCTCCGAAGTTCCTGAAATGCGTCTCTTTTCCATGTATATAGACTTTTCCACCATCGGCCTTATCCACACCGATCAGTGCTCTTGCGATCTCTGTTCTTCCTGCCCCGGCCAGTCCGCAGATAGCAAGTACTTCACCCTTATGAAGCTCGAAGTTTACATGATGGAAAAATCCCCAGTGTGTATAATCTTCAACCTTCAGTACAACTTCATCCTGTACCATGGATTTATGGTTCTCATAGAAATTCTTTACAGGAGTTCCTACCATCATCTCAACCAGCTTGTCCGGATTCGTATCAGCTACTGCACAGGAGCCTACCAGCTTACCATCTCGCATAACTGTAACATTGTCTGCGATCTCAAAGATCTCTGCCAGGTGATGGGAAATATAAACCACTGCAAGCCCCTCTGCCTTCAGCTGACGGATGATCTTGTAAAGGCGTTCAACCTCGTCGCTGGAAAGAGCGGATGTGGGCTCATCCATAACAATAATGGATGGATTAAAGCCAAGAGTTTTCGCAATCTCGACAAGCTGTGCTTCGCACTGGCTGATTTCAGAAACATCCATAGTCGGATCAATATAATCCAGTCCCACTCTTGCAAGAAGTTTCTTTGACTCCTCAATTGCTTTCTTCTTATCTACAAAAATACCTTTCTTCGGAAGTCTTCCCACCAGAAGATTCTCATAAATGGAAATTCTTCTTGCAAGAGAAAGTTCCTGATATACCATTCCGATTCCTGCTTCCTTGGCCATTGTCGGGGAATGGAGAAGTTTCTTCTCTCCGTTAATGTAGATATCTCCTGTATAGTCATTAAACAAACCGTTCAGCATTTTCATCAGAGTTGATTTTCCCGCACCATTCTCTCCCATCAGAGCATGCACTTCACCTTTTTTCACACGGAAATCTACCTTATCAACAGCCAGTGTACCTGGAAAACGTTTTGAAACCTTCTGCATATCCAGAGCATATGTCTGTCCCGTGCTGTTTACTCCACTGCTCATATTTATCTCCTTTCCCATGAATGACACCTCCGCCAATGTCAGTTCATCTTTCTGAGTAACAAATCCGATCATTACGAAGTATTTATTAGTATAATAAGAAAAACCGATGAAAATTGAAATTCAATTTTTTCATCGGTTTAGTCTTATTTTTCACATCAGTGACAGTCCTTTTTTTAATCCAGTGACGGTCTGAACTAAGTGTCTATATTATCTTTTGTAAGGCTTACCACCAGGTTCTTATACCACAGTCTCAGGATTTCTCCCGAAGCAGCTCTTTTTGCACAGCTCCATGCATATTCCGCTTCATATTCCGGCGGCTGGGTTACAATACCATAAAGCTTTCCACTCTTTACCGCTTCCATATGCTCTGTTTCATTTCCAATTCCTATTACCTGGATCTTGTCCTGTATTCCTCTTGCCTTCAGCATATCATAAACTCCCAGTGCCATATTGCTGTCATGGCAGTAAAATACATTGATATCCGGATTCTGGGAAAGAAGTCTGGATGCTGCCAGACCTGCTTTTGCCCGGGACCAGTTGGCTTCTTCAATCCCCACAACTTCAACGTCCGGATAACTGGACAGATATTCCAGAAATGTCTGTGTTCTGTAAATCTGGGGATCTGTTCCCTGAGAACCTTCTATGATTCCCACTTTTCCTTTTTTTCCATTAAGACATTCCACCACCAGCTGACCTGCCAGATCAGCCTCTTCCGACATACTTGCCCCTACATAAGTTGTAATATATTCCGCAGATACAGTATCCACCTTCATATTCAGATTGATCACAGGGATTCCGGCGTTCTTTGCCTCGCGAAGTACATTCAGATAGGATTTCGCATTAACCGGACAAAAAATGATGGCATCAACCTTTCTCCGGATAAAATCCCTCATCTGCTCTTCCTGGTTTTTTACATTCCATTCTGCATACTGGATTTCCAACTTATAATCCGGATCTTTCTCTGCTTCTGCAACAAGAAGATTTCCAATAGCATACTGATAACTGGCCTGACTGGATGCAAGGGTGGCACCGATTATTTTTTTCTTTGTTTCCTGCTGCGTTTTTATACCGGCTGCCTCAGATCTGACTTCTGTTTTATAATGAACAGTTACTGTCGTTATTATCATCAAAATTGCCGCCGCAAAAATCAGGAGCCTTTTTTTCATATGCTTCTTATTCATATACTGCCTCCCTCATTATATGGAAGAACATAAGTCACTGTCGTTCCAACGCCTTCTTCTGATGAATAGCTCAGACCGTATTTCTTTCCAAAACGGAGCTGGATGCGTTCATTTACATTTTTGACTCCGATTCCGGAACCGCTGATATTCTCAGATTCGATCTCATCAGAAAGGATTTTCCTGCATATTTCTTCCGGCATTCCGCATCCGTCATCGCTGACTTCTATGATCAGATTCTGTTCCCGCCTGTACGCCCGGATAGTGATCTTTCCTGTTCCTCGTTTCTTTTTGATGCCATGATAAATACAGTTTTCCACTATCGGCTGCAGGATCAGCTTTATCGTCCTGCACCGTTCCACACCAGGCTCTGCTGAAATTTCATATGTAAATTTATCTGCATAACGCATACTCTGAATGATCAGATAATTTTTCACATGCTCCAGCTCCCTTTCCAGAGAGATTTCTTCATTTCCCTTGTTCAGGGATATCCGGAACAGCTTTGCCAGTGCTTCTGTCATTGCCACGATATTTGAGTCATTTGTCTCTGCCATCCATATAATGGAATCCAGCGTATTGTACAGAAAATGCGGATTGATCTGTGCCTGCAGAGCCTGAAGCTCGTACTTTCGCTTATCTTCCTGTTCTTCGATCACCTGCTCTTTCAGATTCCGGATACGGTCCATCATCTGATTAAATTTCATTGACAAATGTCCGATCTCATCGTCTGTAAGAATTTCCATACGCTGATCCATATTATCCGGATTAACCTGAACCATATATTTTTCCAGTTTTTTCAGAGGCTTTACTACTCCTGTAAGAATCCGGTTAAGCAGAAGCAGGGTTACTATAAGAGTAATTGCCACAGCTAGGATCATTACCCCACTGATTGCCATTGTTTCTGCCATCACAGACTTGTACGGAACCATACTTACCAGAGTCCACCCTGTTGTTTTCATATCGGTTCTGGTTACCAGATATTTCTCTCCTCTGTAGTTCAGCCTGAAACAGCTCTCCTTCGTTTTCCCAAGTGCTGTATTCAGCTCCTGACGGTTTTCCTTCTCATCAAAAGCGAAGCGTTCTCTTCCATTTTGCTGCTCATAAACCAGCTCGCCCTTATCATTTATAATACATATAAAATTCTCCTGTTTTTCCTGAAAAGAATTACAGATCTCCGTGATCTTATTCATATTCAGATTGATCAGGATCACACCTCGGAAGGTTCCGTTTTCATAGCTCTGGACTTCCCTGCTCAGTGAGATCACCTCATCATCTGTGTCAAAAAATGAATGTCTGTTAGGTCCTGTGATAATTGCATCCTGTGGCTTTGCCACTGCCTTCGCATACCAGTCCAGCTTGGAATAATCCAATGCGACCTTCTGATAGGTATACATAGATCTGTTCAGGAGCATTTTTTTCTTTCCAAAAATCATAATGGAGGAAATATCTGCCCTGGAAAGTAAGGTGTCACTGAATGCCTGGGAGCTCATCTCATAAGAACGCATATTTTTTCCGATTCCGCTATCCACATAATCATCTTCTTCTTTGATCACAGTTTCCAGATAATCCTGAAGATAATAATTATAATTTACATTTTTTGCAATGGAATCCACTTCCTCCAGATAGCTGTTCAGATAGGCTTCCATATTTACCAGATTTTCTTCTTCGTACTTTCCCCGTTCATTAAATGCCCTTGAATGAAAGACCATATAAAAAACAGTAACCATAATACACATGGTAACAATAATCAGCACCGCTGTCTGACTCAGGGCCCGGTTTTTCAGGCTGCTTTTCTGTTTTTTCTTCATGGCTTACTCCTTTGCCCTGAACTCGGAAGGAGACATTCCTGTATATTTTTTGAAAGAAACACTGAAATAATGAGGATTGGAAAATCCTGTTTCATAAGCAATCTCATAGGTTTTCATATCTGTTGATCGAAGCAGCTGCATGGATTTTTCCATACGGACATCTGTAAGATATTTTACAAAATTCGTTCCCGCTTCTTTCTTGAAGAGTCCGCTTAAATATCCTGTGCTGACAGATGCAAATTCCGCTGCTGATGTAAGGGAAATCTCCGGATTTTTATAATTTCTCATTACATAATCCTTCACCTTGTCAATAACCTGCATTCCACTGTTTGTCTGAGCAGAATTCATTTCGTCACGGATACTGCATGCAAAACGGATCAGCTCATCCTCCATCTCTCTTAGGGAACTGTATGTTTCAAATTTCTGGTATAATACAAATCCTCTGTTCCACATTTCATCCGGGATATCCTTAAGCCCGGCAAGTTCTCTCAAAAGCGCATTCATTGCCTCCATATAAATAACCTTGACATTTTTTCCGGAAAGGGAACCGTCCTTTCCATTGTCACGAAATACAGAACGTACTGCTCGTTCGATTTCTTCCGTATTGCCGATCATGATACTCTTAGTAAGATGGTGAAGTTCCTGCTGCGGATAATAGAAGGAACGCTCCAGATAATTCAGGTCTTCAATATCATAAACATTATTGCTTCCCAGTGAATATTTACACTCCAGTGCTTTCTTTGCATTGCGGTAGGCCTGGTTCAGTTCATCCAGGGTGGCTGCCGTTGTCCCCAGTGCACAGGTGGTTTTCAGCCGGATCGTGTTATAGATAGACTTCTGGATAATACAGAGGACATCATAAATAAGATCATGCGATTCTGCTTCAAGTGTACCGCAGCGAAACAAAATTACCACTCTGTCTTTTCCATCTTCAAAAACATAATGTTCTTTTCCCAGACATTCTTTCACAATATTCCGCGATGCAAAAAGATAAAGATCATAATCTGCCCCTGAAATATTTTCCATATCAAGATCCATGACTCCAATCTCATATGGTGCCTGGCTCATATCCAGCTGAAGGCTTTTTGCCCTCTCCAGATACAGCCTGAGATTACGGTCTGCAGAACAGACAATCTTGTTCAGTGTCTGTTCCTGAAGTACAGGCAGGCTCTGGCGAAGCTGATTCTTCATTGACTGGATATACTGTCTCTGGCTGTTCTCTATATGAAGCTTCTCGCAGATCTCCTTCATTTCCTTATAAAGGCTTTCGGCACCGATAGGCTTCAGGATATAGTTCTTCACTCCAAGTCCGACAGATTTCTGTGCATACTGAAAATCCTCATGTCCAGTGAGGATCACAACATGGATCTGCGGAAATTCCCTTGAAAGGATCTCCGTCAGCTCCAGACCATCCATAAACGGCATCACAATATCTGTCAGCACAAGATCCACATGATTTTTCCGTATAATATCCAGTGCCTCCTGTCCATCCTCCGCAAGAAAAATCTCCGAAAATCCCAGAGATTCCCAGTCTATGATCTTTTTCACCCCATTGCGGATAAGAGGTTCATCATCAGCAATCAGAAGTGTATACATTTTCTTCCCCTCCCATCTGTACATCGCCCGTGATTATATATAATTTTTGTCTGTTTTTCGTGCACTTTTTTGTTGATTATACTATATTTTCACAAAAGTTACAACTTTTCCCACAATTATTCTTGTGTATATTGCATATTACAAAAATTATTAAACGTGGTTTTTCGTCATCTTCTGAATATTTCGTGAATCGTTGGATATCCATACATGCTGAACAGGTGATCCGCCTCTTCCTGTGCTGCTTTCAGAGCCTCCTCAATAGAGATATCTCCCTGGTATATTTTTCGCAGAGCCTGACACATGATCTTCTCAATCTGCTCTACAGGAATAATCAGGCGATTCTTTCGATACGGACTGTTTCGTCTTTTTGCATACTGAAGGCTCTCCTCAGTGCTGACCAGCCAGGGATACAGCTTCAGAAGCTCACTGTTGCGGTACGGTGTCACAACTGTTGACGCACCATTCAGTATAGTCAGATACAGATTCGTATCACTGTTGCACAGCCAGGAAAAAAATCGGCAGACAGCTTCTCTGTGTGAGGAAAAAGGATTCAGTCCCAGATTCCATCCTACACTGGCAGGTGCTTTTCCCGGAACCATACCGGAAGCGATCCGACCGGATACATTCTCTTTCACCCGCTGGTTTATTCCATGGGCAAACTCTGAATATGTGATCAGCATAGCTGTCCTGCCTGTACAGAAATCATCTACTGTCTGAGTGATAGATTTGTTCATATCTTTCTCCGGTATATAATCCAGCGTATGGAGAATACTCTCAAAAGCCATTCTGTTCTCCTTCGTATGAAAGGTTGGCCTATGATAATTATCCCACAGCTTTCCGCCGCAGGCCCAGAGCCTGATCAGGATCTCCGGTGCCAGTTCTTCATCGATCGCTCCCGCAAAAGAAGCTCCGTATTCTGTAGGTGACGCAGGATTCTCCTTCCTTGTAAAAAAGGCAGCCACATCATTAAATTCCTTCCATGTTCTCGGTGCCCGAAGTGATATCAGACTCCTTTTCTGGTATTCAGTCTGAAGCTCCCTGTTTTCAAACAGGTCTTTTCTGTAGAAAAGAAGCTGTGTTCCTCCGCTCACCGGGATTCCGAAATACCGTCCGTTCAACTGGCAGTTCCGGAAGCCTGACTGAAAAAACTGATCCTTTTTGAAGCTGTCACTTTCAATAAAGGAAGAAATATCTGCAAGACACATATTTTGAACCATATATTCCAGCCACGGAACATCATAGGTATAAAAGTCATAGGTCTGCGTCAGCGTAGCACAGGACTCTGAAATCATGGAAAGCAGCTGATTCTGAGGTACACAATGAAACTCTACCTGAATCCCGGTTTCCGCTTCAAAATGTCCGGTAAGCAGCTGCAGTGCCTGGATAGTCGGATTGTCCACTGCCAGAAAGCGAATTTTCTCTCTGCAGGATATCCGGAAGCTCTGTTTCTGCTGCTTTTCTTTTTCCGGCAGACTCACAATCCGGATATCCTTTTCCGAAAAATCAATCTCCTGTATAGTCTGCTCATACAGCCTTGGGTTATGGATATTCTGCAAAAGTATCCTGGCTGCCTGCTCCCCCAGAACAGTACTGTTTCTGGAGATTTTGATCACACCATCATTCTGATTGATGTTGATCCAGGATTCCTCGGAACAGCTGATCAGAACAATATCCTCCGGGGTTCGCAATCCGCAGTATTCCATGGCAGTCTGAATTCCATATGTGATCTCACGACTTGTTGACAGCAAAACCTCCGGCGGCTTCCTGGAAAAATTTTTCATAAAACTGCTGAATGCATCTTCTCTGGTAAAATTCGTCGCACATATCTTCTCCGGTGCCAAATCTTCACCCAGTGTTTCCATGGCATCTCTGCATGCCCGGACATAATTCCGCTCAGAAGAAAACTCAAGAGGACCACAGACAATACTGATATCCCGGTATCCCTGTTCCAGAACCTGTTTTGTTATGCTGTAAAAGGTATCGTAATGACGAAATCCTACATAATTACAGAACACCGAATCCGGCTCACGTTCAACAAAAACCGCCGGAATCTGATAATCCATAATGTGGTTCTGAAAAAAAGCTGTATTACCGGGCTGTGTCGTCACGATAATAAGCCCTGCTGAATTCTGGGTAATAAATTCGTCGATCTTCGTACATTCAACATCTGCGGAATCATTGGAAAACGCAATATTAATGGAATATCCATGGGACTGAAGATAAGAAGATATTCCGTCAAAGAGCCCTGAGTAAAACTGGCTCCTCATTCCCGGAAGCAGCACGCTTACCATATTACTGGCTTTTTTTTTCAGATTTCTGGCAGAATAATTCGGAATATATTTCAGCTTCTCCACAGCGTCCATTATCTTTGTATAGGTTTCCGGACGGACTGCTTTCTTTCCGCTCAGTGCGCAGGAAACGGTTGCTATGGATACACCTGCTTCCCTTGCAACGTCTTTTAATGTTATCATTTTTATGTCCCTTCAAATGCTTCTGTTTCGTCGTTTTTCTCTCTGTTTTTATCTGTTTTTCATTATATGTCCTATGAGATCCGCTTCATTCAACATAGTAAAATTCGTAGTAAAACGTTTAGATTTTTATTCCGGCAATCGTATTGAAACACACACTTTTTTTTCACATAATGTAGTTATAAGTTGAAGCAAATGAAAAACTACAGGAGGTAAATATATATGAAAATGACACCCAGAGAACGTGTAATGGCGTCTGTCAATCATCAGAATCCTGATTCCCTTCCAATGGATCTGGGAAGCAACGTAAGTGCCGGAATCAGTGGTATGGCTTACGGAAAATTAAAAGAATATCTTGGAATCACAACAGGCCACAACCGTATTTACGATGTGGTACAGCAGGTAGCTCAGCCTGAGATCCAGGTTCTTGATATCATCGGAGCTGACGTCCTTGACGTTGGCCGTGTATTTAACACAGAAGACTCCAACTGGTACGATGTAACCTTATCAAACGGCGTTGCCGCACAGTGGCCGGGCTGGTTCAGGCCGAGACATAACAAAGATGGCTCTTATGAATATTTTGACTGCGAGGGCACACTCATTGCCAAGATGCCAAACGGCGGAATGTGTTTTGACCAGCAGTACTTCCCATATAAAGAAGATTACCCGAAAAACTACAATGATCTGGATAAAGAGATGGGAAAGGTTATCTGGAGTGCTATGGTTCACAGTCCATGGGATCATTCCAACGAAAAATATTTCTGGGAAACACTTCGTGAGAGATGTCTTGTACTGAAGAACAGCACAGACCGTGCCCTGATGATCACCTGCGGATGCAACTTCTTCGAATGGGGAACTTTCCTTCGCAGAATGGAAAATTATCTCATGGATATTTATGAGGAACCGGAGCAGGTTCTTGCACTTAATGACCAGCTTCTGGAACGCCACCTGAAAAACCTGGAAAACACATGTAAGTACCTTAACGGAATCGTAGATATCGTCCGTTTCGGTGATGACCTCGGAATGAACAACAACATGTTCATGTCCCTGGAAAAATACCGTACCTTATTCAAACCGTATCATACAAAGATTAATGAGTATGTACATAAACACAGCAGCATGAAGACATTCCTCCACTCCTGCGGTTCCATCTTCCCGGTCATCGGAGATCTGGCAGAAGCAGGCTTCGATATCCTTAATCCGGTTCAGACATCAGCAGCCAATATGGATCCTGCCAGACTGAAACAGGAATACGGCAAAGATATCACCTTCTGGGGCGGCGGATGCAACACCAGAAAAATTCTGAACATGGGAACTGAAAAAGAGGTTTACGACTACTGCAGACGCATGATCGATATCTTCTTCCAGGATGGCGGATTCGTATTCAACCAGGAGCACAACATCCTCGGTGATGTTCCTCCTCAGAATATCATGGCTATGTATAAAGCTGTTGAGGATGCCAGAAGATAAAGTACAGACAATATGTTTCTAAAACCCCAAAAGGGATGCCGCATGAACAGAATCTCTGAATTCTGTTCCATACGGTATCCCTGATGGCATAGGTTTATCATAAGCGGTTGGATTATTCAGTTATGCTCCGATCAGCTGATTTGCCAGTGTTGCAGCACTTGCAGCATCCTCGGAATATCCGTCTGCACCGATCTCGTCTGCGAATTCCTGAGTGATCGGTGCTCCGCCGACCATAACCTTGATATTGCTTCTGAAATCAGATTTGTTCAGTGCATCTACAGCATCACGAAGTGCAGGCATTGTTGTTGTAAGAAGAGCGGAAAGAGCGATGATCTTTGTATCCGGGTTCTCTCTGTAGCACTCGATGATCTTGTCATTGGAAACGTCAACACCAAGGTCGATAACCTCGAAGCCTGCACTCTCGATCATCATGGCAACAAGGTTTTTGCCGATATCATGAAGGTCTCCTGCTACTGTTGCAATGATAAGTTTACCCTTTACGCCTGTAGCTCCGGATGCAAGATGCGGTTTCAGAACCTCAACACCTTTTTTCATGGCTCTTGCTGCTACCAGCATCTCAGGTACAAAGATCTCATTATTTTTGAACTTCTCGCCTACAACAGCCATGGCATCGATCATACCTTTATTTAAGATCTCCTGTGGATCGCAGCCTTCATCAAGAGCTTCCTGCACTGCTTTTCCTACCAGTTTCGCTTTACCGATTTCTACTAATTTTGCAACTTCTTCGATTTTTGACATTGTTCTACCTCCAAATATTATGTATATTCATTATTTGCTACGGACAGGCTGATAATTTTTCGCACTCATCTCAGCTTTTATCGTATTTTTTATGGGATTCGTTTGCAGAGTCCTCCGCAGGCTCTGTAAACCTGAAGGGATCCTGATTATTTTTTTACAGGTCCAATAAGACCCTCTCTGTATGCTCCGATGTACTCCATACAGTAGTCATCTTCTCCAAGAAGAGCTTCTGTTGCATAAATAAGGCCAAGCATGTCTCTGTTTGTCGGATCAAGGATTCCACTGTCCAGTCCGGCATTCATAGCCAGTACCATAAATCCAAGGTTGATCAGCTTACGAACCGGCAGGTTGAAAGAAATATTGCTGATCGCTGCTGTAATGTGAATGGACGGATACTGCTCACGAACAGAAGTGATAACTTCGATATTTGTCTCAATTCCGTTCTCAGATGTACAAAGCATCTCTACCAGCGGATCAATGTGGATCCTTGATGGAGCGATTCCGTATTCTTTGGCTTTTGCCATGATCTTATCAAATACGCGAAGTCTGTCTGCTGCATTTTTCGGGATTCCGGTATCATCACTGAGAAGAGCGATAACTTCCCAGCCTTTATTTTCTTCCTGTGCCATAACAGGGAAAATCTTGTCGATCTTGTCGCCCTCGCCGGATACAGAATTGAAAAGTCCCGGACGTTTACAGAATTTATAAGCCTGGATCAGTACATCAGCACTTGGACTGTCCACAGAAATCGGAAGGTCTGTTACTTCCTGAATACAGTCGATCATCCATTTCAGTGTTTCAACTTCCTCTTCCTCCGGAACAGATGCACAGCAATCGATAAATGTTGCTCCGGCTTCTGCCTGTTTTCTTGCACGGTCTTTGATAAACTCCGCATCTCTTTTTGCAATAGCCTCTGCAACAGAAGGAATGGAACCGTTGATTTTTTCTCCAATAATAATCATATTTTTCTTCCTCCCTATTCGTAGATCTTGGTTGCTTCGTCAAACAGCGCCTTGATATTGCTTGGCGGAACATCCGGCTGTAATCCCTCATGGCTTGGTGATACGATAAGGCCTGTCGGGAAGTAGGTACGAAGCTCTTTAACCTTTGCAGCTACCTGCTCCGGTGTTCCGTTCGGAAGAAGATCCTGTGTATCAACACCGCCGCAGAAAGAAATCTTTCCGTCGAATTTATCTTTCAGGTTTGCAGGATCCATACCTGCTGCAAGTGCCTGGATCGGATGGATAACATCAACGCCAGCCTCAATGAGAAGCGGGATAGCTTCAACAATAGATCCGCAGGAATGATATACAACCTTTACGCCATAGCTGTGTGCCAGATCGATAAGTTTCTTTGCTCCGGGAATAACGAACTCGCTGATAAGAGCCGGGCTGATCATCAGGCCTCTCTGACTTCCTACATCATCACCGATGAGGATTGCCTGTACTTTACCTTTTGTTGCCTCAAGGAAAATCTTAAGGGCTTTCAGATAAAAATCTACAATATGATCATCTACATAATGTACCATCTCAGGCTCTGCAACCATGTTCATAAGGCATGTCTGCATTCCGAATGCAGCACAGGTATCCTGGAAGTGGCAGGCCCAGAGCATACCCATAACTACTTTATCATCCGGTGCCTCATCAACAAGGCGGCGGCATTCTTCCGGATCGATATAAAGCTCCGGATCCGGCCATGGGAAATTCACTGCCTCCACATCTTCAAGATCCTCACACTGTGCAAAACATCCGTCTGCTGTCAGTGTTCTGTGCTCTGTATCTACATTGCTTCCGTTCATATACCAGTCAAATGCCGCGAAAATTGCGGAGCATGTCGGGGATTTGTACGGGATCTCTACTGCGTAGAAATCATCTCCGCATACTTTTTTCAGTTCTTTGATATTGTCTACATGGTAGTAATCGCAAAGTGCAGGAACTGCCTCCGGTGTCGGATCACCAAGCCAGCAGGCCGGTCTGTCTACCGGTTTTCTTTCTACAGTTGCGATAAATCTTTCTCTACTGTTCATGTTTCTTTTCCTCCATATCTATTGCTTTTGCTTATTAGTTAAGGTGATAAATTTCTTCCATATCTGACCAGAATTCGCCCTCTGCTCTGTCAGGAAGGGGTGACATCAGCGGTTTTACAACATCCCACCATCTTTGTGTTGCCGGATCTGCTGCCATCTTTGCCATATCTGCATCAAAATCTTCGCCTTCGTACTCAAAATATGTAAAAAGATATTCTCCTCTGCTGTAGATAGAATAATTTTTCAGGCCGCATTCTTTGATCATTTCATTTACGCCCGGCATTGGATTTGCATGCCATTTTTTATATTCGGCAAGCTTTTCCGGTTTTACCTTGATCATCTGACCAAATCTTTTTTTCATACTTTCACCCTTTCCCTGCTGCTTCCAGTTTACAGTTCTTACATTCCGTTCTTTATGAAAATCATTATAAAAAAAGCCGGTAAAAATATAAATTCAATATTTTCATCGGTTTAGTCCTTTTTTTCATGTAAAAAATCTGAACATGTAAAAAATACACCTATAGCAATTCCAGAAATTAATACATTAAAAAGAAGTTGGACAGAGCATGATGCAATAATTTCCGGAAGTGCTGTAATCTGATTAATGTAACTATTGAATAAAAACAGGAATGTATTATACTGAAATCATACTCAGACAATGGGAAAATCAAAGAATTTACAGGGAGGTTTTTTGTCATGGAATACAGACGTTTTGGAAACACGATCTATCTTCGACTTGATCCGAAGGAAGAGATCCTGGAGGAGATCGGCAAGGTTGCAGAGAAAGAGAACATCCGCCTTGCACAGGTCACAGGCCTTGGTGCCATCAATGATTTCACCGCAGGTGTATACAACACAGTGACAAAGAAATACCACTCTATTCAGTTCCAGGGAGCATTTGAGATTGTTTCTCTTACCGGTACCGTTACCCGTAAAGACGGTGACGTTTATCTTCATCTCCATATCGCAGCCGGTGACGAAGAAGGCCTTGTACACGGCGGCCATCTGAACCGTGCCATCATCAGTGCTACCGCCGAGATCCAGATCCAGGTGATCGACGGAGAAATCGGTCGTGAGTTCAGCGAAGAGATCGGTCTGAATCTGTTTAAATTCTGATTTTGCCAGACGGAGTTCAGCTACAGTCTACTGCTTTACAGTTTAAGATTTCATCACACATAAAAAGGGTGAGACTACACAGCGTAATGCTGTCAGCTCACCCTTTTCTTATTCCGAAAAGCTATACCGACAAATCACCACATCTCCCTGAGCCAACCTTCCTACATATACATTGACAAATTTCCCTGTTATGATATACTTTGATGATAAAACTATTTTATATTAAAATTATCCAAAGAACGCAAATGAATGTGAGGATCTGATCATTATGAAGAATTTTAAAATCGGTGATAAACTTACGAGATTTCCCCTTATCCAGGGTGGAATGGGCGTTGGTATCAGCCTTGGCCGTCTGGCAGGCACCGTTGCAAAGGAAGGCGGAATCGGAATCATTTCCACCGCTCAGATCGGCTACCGGGAAAAAGATTTCGACCGGAATACCGAAGAAGCCAACCAGCGGGCTATCCTGTCCGAGATGAAAAAAGCACGCAGGATTTCTCCTGACGGTATCATTGGCTACAACATCATGGTTGCACTGAAGGAGTATGCATCTCATGTAAAGGCAGCTGTCCAGGCCGGTGCTGACCTGATCATCTCCGGTGCAGGACTTCCTACAGAGCTCCCTGCTCTTGTCAGCGGAAGCAAAACAAAGATCGCCCCCATTGTCTCAACGGACAAATCTGCAAAGGTTATCCTGAAATACTGGGAAAGAAAGTACAAACGCACTGCAGACCTTGTGGTGATCGAGGGTCCCCAGGCAGGTGGTCATCTGGGCTTCCACAAGGAAGAGCTGGATTCCTATACACCGGAAGCCTACGACAATGAGATCCGAAAGATCGTCCAGACTGTAAAAAGCTATGCCGCAAAATTCGGCACGGAAATCCCTGTAGTAGCTGCCGGCGGCATCGCCACGCACGAGGATGTAAAACATGTCCTTGAGCTTGGTGTGGACGGCGTTCAGGTTGCCACCCGTTTTATCCCAACGGAAGAATGTGACGCAGACATCCGGCTGAAAGAATCCCTGATCCACGCCGCAAAGGACGACATTGCTATTGTAAAAAGTCCGGTAGGTATGCCGGGACGTGCCATTATGAATCCCTTCATGCAGCACGTCATGGCCGGTGAAAAAATCCCGCACAGTCCCTGCCACCGCTGCCTTGCCAAATGTTCCCCCGGCGAGATCCCTTACTGCATTACAGACAAGCTGATCGCCGCCGTAAAGGGCGACGTGGAAAACGGTCTGCTGTTCTGCGGAGCAAAAGCCTATATGGCAGATAAGATTGAAACCGTGCACGATGTGATCGCTGATCTGTTTGGCACAGAATCGGAGTGCATCCGGCTGTCATAAAGATAAACCTACGCTGTCAGGCACACTAAACAAAAAGCCCCTGCTTTCATTGCTTTTCGCAGTGAAAACAGGGACTTTTTGTTTTTCTACCGGTTATCGATCTTTTCCGGGTACATGTCATGCTCTGCAAGGCGTTTCCAGGCAATCTCCTCCCATCTGGTTCCGGCTTTTCCATAATTGCAGTAGGGATCAATGGAAATGCCGCCTCTCGGAGTAAATTTTCCCCAGACCTCAATGTATTTCGGGTCCATAAGACGGATCAGATCCTTCATAATGATATTCACGCAATCCTCATGAAAATCTCCGTGATTGCGGAAGCTGAAAAGATACAGCTTCAGAGATTTGCTCTCCACCATTTTTTCGCCGGGTACGTAGGATATCGTGATCGTCGCGAAATCCGGCTGTCCGGTAATGGGACAAAGGCTTGTAAATTCCGGGCAGTTGAATTTTACAAAGTAATCGTTGTCCGGGTGCTTGTTCAAAAATGTTTCCAGTACCTCCGGAGCATAATTGTCCGGATATTTTACTTTCTGATTTCCGAGAAGGGTGATCCCTTCTTTTTCCAGGTTTTCTCTGCTCATATTTTTTTCCTTTCTATGGTCAAACGGATATTTATGATCCGATCTATCTGTCAAGTGCCGGGTCCTTCACTCCATTGAGACGGAATGCCTCTGCTCTGTCAATACAGGTTCCACACACACCGCAGGGCTTTTCGCCGCCTTCGTAACAGCTCCAGGTCAGTTCATAAGGAACATTCAGCTCCAGGCCGGTTTTTACGACCTCTGCCTTTGTGCAGCTGACAAAAGGTGCCTCAACCTTCAGCTGGCCGCCGCTTCCCTGATAGATCGCCTCGTTGATCGCATTGTGAAACGCACTGCTGCAGTCCGGATATGCATTTCCGGCTGCATCATCCGCATGTGCTCCGTAATAGATCACACTGCAGTTTTTTGACAGCGCAATACTTGCTGCCGAGGAAAGAAATAATCCGTTCCGGAACGGCACATAGGTTGAAACCGGTGAGCCATCGGTTTCCTTCAGCTGCTCTGCATAGCTTTCGTGCGGGATCTCTCTGTCTGAATGCTTCAGAAGCGAACAGTCACTGTACCGGAAGATCGGCTCCAGATCCAGATAAAGATGCTCCACTCCGTAATATTCTGCTGTTTTTCTGGCAGCCTCGATTTCTTTTGTGTGCTTCTGTCCGTAAGCTACTGTTAATGCAATTACATTCTCTTTTCCATATTTGTTTACGGCAAGCCCCAGGCAGGTGGTGGAATCCACACCGCCGCTTGCAAGTACAAGTGCTTTCATAGCGTTCTCCTTTTCTGCGGTATTTCTTGTTATATTGTGATATGTTTTCCTGTCATACTCCCCGTTTCTGCGGGTCCCAGATCACCTTATGAAGCTGGATCTGAAGCTTTACATCGTTGAGCTTTTTTTCCATAAGGAAATCCACGATCTCCACCGGCTGGATCCTGCCAAATACAGGGCTGAAATAAACTGCCGTTTTTCCGACCAGCCTGTACTTTTCCAGGATTTCCAGGGCTTTTTCCATATCTCTGCGGCTGCTGACCACGAATTTCAGCGTATCCTCACTGCCCAGAAGCTCCAGATTGGAAAGGAGCATCTCTTTTTCCATGCCGCTGTCCGGTGTTTTATAATCCATGGTAAAAGACGGACGTTTTTTTAATATATGATAAGGCTTCAGATCCACACTTCCATTGGTCTCAATCTCCACCCGCCGGGATGGATCCTCCAGGATTGCCTCGATCAGCTCCTCCATGCCTTTCCGCAAAAGTGGTTCCCCGCCTGTAAGTGTCACATTTTTTACACCTGCCTCGCGGATCCAGGAAAGAATCTCTTCTTTTGTCAGCCTTTCACTCTCACACCCCGGCTCATTTGCCCAGCTGGTATCACAATAGCTGCACTGAAGATTGCAGCCCTTAAACCGGATAAAAGCGGCAGGTTCTCCTGCCCGTCTGCCCTCTCCGTTGATGCTGACAAATTTCTCTACAACCTGATATGTACTCATAGCCATACCGCCTCCGTTTCTTCTTCCGTTTCCCGGTAAGCTGCACAGTTATTGGGAGTTTCGTAAACAACAGCTCTTTTTACAGGATATCCTTTTTCTTCCATTTTCCTGAAAAAATACTCTGAAAAATTCTCTGCTGTAGGGCGAAAGGGAACCTTCACCAGATGAAAGCCTTCCTCATCCAGTGCTTCCAGCGTTTTCGGACGTAATGTATTTTCTTCATAGATCAGCGTGTGATCCATGGAATCTGCCAGCTCCCGAAGATCCTTTTTCAGATCTCCGAAGTCTACCAGCATCCCTCGCCCCTGACCGTTTTTCTCCAGCTTCCGGCTTTCGATCTCAATCTCCACATGCCAGCGATGACCATGGATGTTGGAACATTTGCCGGTGTAACCGGACAGAAAGTGTGCCGAATCGAAATCTGCTTCTGTTTTTAACTGATACATAAATTTTTCCTCCTTCTGGATCTGTCACACCACCCGAATATTTCCATAAATAAAAAAAACCGGGATTCCCGGCCTTGATCCAGTTAAAGTAAAAAAAGGGCAGCCCCGCCACGAGTCTGCCCTGATTCTCACATCTTCTTCAGCCCTGGTTTTATTTATAGACAGGATGGTACAAACGAACTGTCTTATATTAATTTGTATGGTATTTCCGGAGATACTGCATCAAACGATAAATCGAACCAGATCATCCGCGTTCGCTGCTCACTCATGAGCGCAGTCGCTCCGCAACGATCTATGGGAACTTTCAACTCCGGAATTACGGTAAATTTTCTGCAGAATTATCTTCTTCCGCAGCACTTCTTATATTTCTTACCGCTTCCGCACGGACACGGATCGTTGGGATAGATTTTTCTTGCAGATGCCGGCTGCATCGGCATTGCTGTCGGCACAAAGCTGTTCGGCATTGCAGTGTGCGGCTTGCCTGTGGCAAACGGCCATACTGCTCCTGAAATCTCATTCGGTGTGTAACCGCGGAATTCCAGCATTCTTGTGTTATTGTTTGCCTCCATGATCAGCTTTGTAAATTTCTCAAGCTGCTCATCGTTAAACTGGATCCCCTTCTGGTTCAGGTTTTCCATGATCGCTGACATTCTGCCATCCATGGAGCATTCTTTGTAAATAAAGAACAGTACCTGATCCTTCACTGCATCGGAAACCTTCATCTCATCCAGCAGGAATCTGCCCAGTCTCTGGTAAGAAGCAGATTTTGTTGGATACCCGTTTTCGGAATAATCCAGGATCTCATCTACAGACGGAATATAGAATTTCCGTCCACCCTGACGTCTCTCGATATCCTTGTAGATGTTATTGACCAGTGCGGATTTCAGGATCAGCTGATCCTCCGCAAGCTCACAGATACAGGCCTTCTCCGGAATGGTATGATACAGCTCGATGAAGCTGTCATATCCGATGTCAAAGCCTTTTCTCTGCTTAAACATCTCATATACGGTCTTTGCCGGTGCAGATACATACAGATAGCTTACCATAATAAGGCAATCCTTCAGCCAGTTTACCTGGCTGCGAAGTGTCTGGAACTCCGGTGTATTGATCTGATCGTAAACAGCTGCAACCTCTGCCGGAACTTCTGCGTAATCATCACTGTAGGAAACAAGGTAGCCCATATCGTTCAGCCATTCTAATGTATTCCACTCATCCTCTGCAACATGGAAGCATTTTCTCTGAATAGCCGCCTCAAAAGCCAGTACCTCCTGATCGTCTGCTACGAGGAAGCTTGCTTTCATAACCTCCGGTTTAAGAACCTCTGCGGCAACCTTTGCGGCGATCTCTTCCTGATCCATTCCCCTGCAGTGAAGTCCAAGCTCACCTGCAATACTGAGAAGGTCTTCTTTACGATAGGACATGAGGAAATCTTTTACTGTAGGATTTCTTCTGCTGCCTGTGGCTACCTCATCTGCTTTTGCTGCTCTGGCTGCTGCCTCTACTGCCGCTACTGTTGCAGCAATGTCTTCAGATGCTTTGGCTGTTTCCGCCTCAGTTTCAACTGCTGCAGTGCATCCCAGCTCTGGTGCCTCTGTCCAGTACGGATCATCCTCACCCTTTACTTCTTTTACAATAGAAGGAGCTTCTGCCGTTCCCTCGTCTTTCTTCTCAATATCAACTCTGTATTCCGGAGCTTCCTTATCCGCACCATACTGACGGAAGGTAAACCATTTCTCGGAATCCATAAGCTCTGCAGTCTCTGTCTCGCCTGCATTTAATAATGTGAAATTATTCTTCGCTTCTCCGTCACCGTTCTCACGGATCTGTACTTTTTTCTGAAAAAATTCAATCTCATATAGGCTGCCTGCCGGATACTGAACCAGTTTTTCAAGCATGGCTGCCATATTTGCAAATGTAACGTCAGCCGCAACAGTACAACGTCTCCATACCGGCGGTTTCGTTCCTTTTCTTGTGATTTTTAACTGATAAAACATTCCTGTGTTCCTCTCCTGTAAATATATGCCGGATCAGGAGATACGAATAACTCCTGATCCGGCGTAAGCAACTTCCCCTATGTTATACAAAAATAGAGAAATTGTCAATATTTGAGAGGCTTCTACAACACAATATCATATTTCTCAACCTGGATCACAGCATTTCCGTCACTGTGAAACAGAATCTCATCTGCTTCCACTGGTGTTGGGATCACGGTAGTCGCAGTTTTGCTTCCATCATTGATAAAAAGCTCTATGGAACTTCGATCCAGGATAAAACGCAGCTTCAGATTTTGTCTGTCATCTGTGATCTGGAACTTTCTTGTACATATAACATCACGCTGCACCCCGCTCCAGGTTCTGTCGATTTCCAGTATCTGTCTTTTTCGATCATAGGTAAAGACCGTTGTATATTCTTCATTGCGTGCAAGCTCGATCCGGAACTCATTGTACACATCCAATGCTTCCTGATTTGGATTTGCGGAGTTCCTGCTTCCATCCATGATGCCATCTGCGTTCTGCAGTTCCACAGTCAGATCGATCATTCGGCCACGGACGCCTTCAAGGCTTAAGCTCTCACCCACTTTTACATTCTCATAACAGCAACGGTTTTTCCGATAATTCTCAATTTCTCGGACCGGCTTCTGCCAGATCTTTCCGTCACGATATTCCAGCTCTCTCGGAAGAGTCATCATTCCCTGCCATCTCTGCTTTTCCTTGATCACACAGCTATCCCAGGATTTCATCCAGGCAATCATCACTCTTCTTCCATCTGGAAGAAGGGTTGTCTGCGGCGCATAAAAATCAAGTCCGTAGTCCAGACTTACCGGTGCGTCTTTTTCAAATGTATGTTTTTCGCTGTCATAATCTCCCGTAAAATATAGGGAATTATGTCCATTATGAAACTCATACCCTTTTGCCCGCATATGCTGCGGAGAACAGATCAGCACATGTTTATCCCCGAGCGGAAAGAAATCGGGGCATTCCCACATAACACCGATTTCTCCTGTGGAGTTCTCCGCAAGAATTGTTTCAAATTTCCATTCTTTCAGATCTTTACTGGAAAACAGAACTACCTGTCCAGGAATTTCTTCGCTGCGGCATCCTACGAGCATATGGTATGTTCCGTTATCTTCCCATACCTTCGGATCACGGAAATCAACTCTGCTGCATTTCTCCGGAAGCATATCCCCGGTGACTACCGGATTTTTCTCTGCCTTTACATAATCTTTTCCGTCACCCCAGGCAATGCACTGATTCTGCCGGACTTCTTCTTTTCCATCAGGCAGCTTTTCTGTTGTAACTCCTGTGTAGATCAAAGCCTGTTTTCCATCCGCTTCAATAGCACTTCCGGAAAAGCATCCCTCTCGATCATATTCCTGATCCGGTGCAAGCGCTGTAGGAAGCTGCTCCCATCTGATCATATCCTCCGTCACACTGTGGCCCCAGTGCATAGGGCCCCAGTCACGGCTGTAAGGATGATACTGGTAAAAAAGATGTACCTTTCCTTTAAAAACAGAAAATCCATTGGGATCATTGATCCAGCCAACCGGTGCAGATACATGAAAGGCCGGTTTCTCTTCCTGCGGGATATTTTTTGCTTCCTCTATTTCATAAAGACGTGCTTTTTCAAGTTTTTCACTCATACTCTGCTCTCTCTTTCTTTTTTATGTTTCTGACCGGTATCTTTTTCTGTTTTTATTTCTCTGTCTCACTAAGAGACTTCTGATACTGGTCAAAATATTTCTGTTTGATTGCCAGATAATCAGACAGTCCATACTGCTCCATCTTTTTCAGATAGGAATCCCATTCTTTATCGATGCCGCCATTCAGGATCCAGTCTGCTTTTTTCTGTTCCGCATACTTCTTGATATCCGTGTCGTACTGAGATACCTTATTGGTATCATCAATACTCATAAATACATTCGGATACACATATTTACTGTTCATATCCTTAAGATATGTTTCGTGCATATTGTCGAGACGCCATTTTGCATCTGCCGGCTCTGTTACGTATACATCGTAATACTCGTTAAGTATTGCCAACGGTCCGTTTACAGACTGTGCTTCACGAACCTCTACCGGAGATGCATCTCCCAGATCCATATGTTTCAGCATCTGACCACCTTCTGCATTCTCGGACATCTCAAAGATATTAAATGAATCTTTTTCCCCGTAAGTACCCCAGTTATTCTGCGGAGACTGGATCGGTGCATACATCTGATCGATCCATGCTGCTGCCAGTGCCGTATTCCGACAGCTTGTAGTCAGAACGCAGCGTCCTCTGTCAAAGCCACTGGTTTCACTGTTATTCTGTCTTGTGATATTTACAAGACCATCCGGACCGGCCAGCGCCGGGAGCATTACATAATCTTCATTGTTATCAATATTTGCAATATCCCAGGTGAAACACAGACCATATCTGTGGTTCTTACCTTTTGCAACATAAGTTGACCATTCCTGGGTAAAAGCCTCCGGATCCACCAGCTTTTCTTCTACCAGCTGATGGAGCCACTGAATACCTTCTTTATAGCCTTCCTGTACAGTTGTATAAATAACGGTTCCATCATCTTTCACTGCAAAATGATCACCGGTGTCACCATATCCTTCTCCGAATCCGTTGATGAGAATTGCAGGATCCTGATCACCATTATTGATGATAAAGGACATCGGGATCACACCACCCTCAATATCAAATTCTTGTTCCAGTTTATCTGCATTGTCGCGGAAAGCGATCAGAACCTGTTCCAGTTCCTCTGTTGTATTCGGAACGTCCAGCTTCAGATAATCCAGCCATTTTTTATTAATGTAGGGGATATCTCCAATTGCCTGAATGGCTTCTTTCCCCGCACCAAGCTGCTCAATCCATGGGAAAGAATAAATATGTCCGTCCGGTGCTGTACACATTGTTCTGTATTCCGGGTATTTTTCAAATACAGCCTTAAGATTCGGCATGTATTTATCAATGAGATTTTCTACCGGAATAATGATTCCCTGTTTGGCATAACGAAGAAGATCATAATCACTCATCCCTGCGTTAAAAAGTCCATCCGGAAGATTTCCGAACTGTGCCAGCGCCAGATTTTTTTTGTCATCAAACTGATCCGATACAAAACAGGTCCAGTCAATGTGGACATTGGTCTGCTTTTCCAGTCTTTCAAAAATCGTTCTTTCATTAGGTTCCTGTGTAGATGTTGCAGGTGCACTGGTAATAAAAGACAGCTCTGCTTTTTCTTTCAGAGGAAATGACACATCTTCCACCGGGATATCCGGATCTATTTCTGCTTTCATGTGTTCTTTTCCATTTCCACATCCGGCACTGCATACCATTATAATTGCAGAAAGCCCGATTGCCAATAATGCCTTCATTCTTTTTTTCATCATTATCAACCTCCTGTCATCAGCCTTTTACAGAACCAACCATAATGCCCTGGTCAAAATATTTCTGGAAGAATGGATACATGATCAGAAGCGGTAAACTTGATACAATGATCGTAGCATATTTCAGAAGTTCCGCTACCTTTGCCATCTGTGCAGTACTCTGGATATCTGCGATCATTCCGGGCTGCGGTGTATTCTGTACAAGGATGGAACGAAGTACCAGCTGCAATGGCTGCAGTTTCGCATCATTCAAATAAATCATAGCGTCAAAATAACTGTTCCACATTCCTACAAAGGACCACAGTGCAAGCACTGCAATGATCGGTTTGCATACCGGCATCATAATCTTGAAAAAATGCTCGATTTCCGTGGCACCGTCAATGGCAGATGCCTCTCTGAGTTCCTTGGGGATAGACTGATAATAGGTTCTGGCAAGGATCATGTTCCAGACATTAAACGCACCCGGAAGCAGAATTGCCCAGATTGTATTTACCAGATGCAGCTGATTGATCAGGATAAAAGTCGGGATCATTCCTCCACCGAAGAACATGGTAATGAGAAAAATAACATTGAAGAAATTTCTTCCCACAAATTCTTTCTTGGACATTGGATATGCTGCCAGCAAAGTTACCAGAACTGAAATAATGGTAAACACCAGGGAATAAAAAAATGAGTTTGCAAAACCTCTCCAGATCATATTATTTTCAAGAACTCTGCGGTACGCATCGATCGTCCACTTCCGCACATCAAAGCTGATCCCCTGGCTGTTCAGCACATTCGGATCCATAAAGGATGCGATCACAACATATAAAAGCGGAACCAGAATGGAAAGTACAAATGCACCCAGAAGTACGTATCCGATTCCTAAAATGGCTTTATCAGATGCCGAATATTTCTTTTTCTTTGCTTTTGCCATAACAGCACCTCCTATAATCCCTCTCCGTCATTCAGTTTCTTGACTACCCAGTTTACAAAGATCAAAAGAATTACATTGATCACTGAATTAAACAGCCCCACTGCTGTAGAATATCCATAGTCTCCATTCAGAAGACCGATTCTGTATACATAAGTAGAAAGAATCTCAGATGCAGGAAGGTTCATATCTGTCTGCAGTGCATATGCTTTTTCAAAACCAATGCTCATAATATTTCCGGCCTGAAGGATAAACTGGATCACAATGATGTTTTTAATAGCCGGAAGCTGTACATACCAGATCTGCTGCAGGATATTTGCACCATCCACCACTGCTGCCTCTTCCAGATCCTTACTTGCATTGGCAAGTGCTGCAGTATACATAATGGATGCCCATCCGGCTGTCTGCCAGATTCCGCTGGCTATGTAAATGGTACGAAATGCTGCCGGCATAGTCATCCAGTTGGCATCGGAACCGATCAGTTTATTCAGCGGACCTACCGGTGAAAGAAACATACGAACCATACCGCAGAGTACGATAACGGAAATAAAATTCGGCGCATAGATCAGAAGCTGAATTTTTTTCCTGATCCCGGCTCTCCGGATCTGATTCAGAAGAAGTGCCAGGATGATCGGAATCGGAAATCCCCACAGTAGTCCGTAAATACTCAGTTTCAGAGTGTTCACAAGATAATTCATAAAATCCGGTGATGCCAGAAATCTCCGGAAGTATTCCAGTCCTACCCATTTGCTTCCAAATATACCATCAATAACATTGTAGTCCTCAAAAGCGATCAGTACACCACCCATGGGCACGTATTTGAAGATGATCGTCAGAAGAAGTGCTGGCAACAGAAAAAACACATACAGCTGCCAGTTCTTTTTCACATATTGAAGCTTTTCTGCAGCAGTTCTTTTTCCTGCCGGGACAGCTTTCGCAGAACCTTTTTTCATTCTCTTTTCCTCCCTTTTTGTTCTTTCGTTCTTATTTAGTAACCGGTAAAGTAACCGGTTACTTTATAATTTGATACTACTATATGCCATAGCTTCTGTCAACCTTTTTTGTTAATTTATTTAAGAAAAGTTACCGGTAACTTAACTGGTTATTTTTTTATTGCTATTTAACGTCTGTATTGTTATACTTAATTATATCAATCCAATCATCCTGTACGGTCTGCAGCTTTCTCTTATATGATCACATCTGCATTCCGTATCATAACTTTCTGCTATTAAAAGGAGACTATTTTTTTATGGCTAAAAAACAGGTAACATTTGCCGATATTGCAGAATACACTGGTTTTTCCAAGACTACGATCTCCAGATATTTCAATCATCCGGATTCTCTGACCCTGGAAAATCAGGAAAAGATTGCAAAAGCCCTTGATGAGCTCGGCTACAGAAAAAACAAGCTTGCCAGGGTTCTTGCCAATGGAAAAAGCGAATTTGTAGGGATCATTGTCCCGAACCTTTATCTTCATTATTATTCCGAAATGCTGACACAGCTTCTTCGAAGTTACTCCGATTATCATTACAAATTTCTGGTTTTTGTCAGTGATGGCGGCCCGGAGAAAGAAATGCAGTATCTGGACGAGCTGATGGCTTATAAGATTGAAGGACTTATTATTCTCAGCCATACTCTTTCCTCCGAAAAACTGGCTTCCTATAATATTCCTGTGATCGCCATTGAACGTGAAGCAGAACATATATGCAGCGTTACAACAGACAATTACATGGGCGGCATGCAGGCTACTTCTCTGCTGATACGTAATCAGTGTGATGTACTGATCCACATCAATGTCCATGTACCTGAGAATATTCCGGCTTATGACCGTATCCGTGCCTTTGAGGAAACATGCCGGGAATATCATGTTCCTTATGAACTGAACCTTAATGTTTCCGGTGATTCCTATCAGGAGCTTTTTGAACAGATGCGTGTGATCTTTCAGGATATTGACAGTAAATATTCCGGTCAGAAAAAAGGCATATTTTTATCCAATGATACTTACGCAAATATATTTCTCAATCTGATCTTCCAGAAATACAACTGTCTGCCGGATGAATATCAGATCATCGGATTCGATAATTCACCCATTGCTGCGGAGTCCATCATTCCGATCACTACTATTGGACAGCAGATTGATGTGATCGCACAGACTACCATGGAACTGCTTGTGGAACAGATGAACGAAATGAAGAAAAGAAAACCGGCACCGCTTCAAAAACCGATCCACAAAAAGATCACTCCGGTTCTGATACGACGGCAGACAACCGGAGACTGAAAATACTTACAACATTTTTCCATATTCCATAACAACCCGTATATTCATGTACCGGAAACTTCATGCTATAATTCTGTGGAAAAATGTCAGATAACCATTACCGCCGGGAAATATTTGACAGGTTTCCCGACATCTATAAATATCTATTCAGGGAGGAAATCATGAAAAAAGATCAGGAAATTTTTCAGAAACGTTTAAACCATCATCACGACGAGCTTCGCTGGCTGTACACAGAGCTTTATCACAATGATGACATGTTTGCAGAGCTCTGCGACCAGATGTACCAGTATTTTACAGCACGCCGCCGTGCTCTCAAAAACCGCGACCTCGAAAGAGAAAATAATCCGGACTGGTTCCGCCAGAAGGATATGCTGGGCATGATGCTCTACATTGACAATTTTGCCGGCAACATCAAGGGAGTTTCTGCCAAGCTTCCATATCTTAAGGAGTGTAATGTAAACTGTCTGCATCTGATGCCGTTCCTGGATACCCCGAAGGGCCGTTCCGACGGTGGTTACGCAGTAGCCGACTTCCGCAAAGTCCGCCCGGATCTTGGTACCATGGAGGATCTTGCCGCTCTTGCTGACAAATGCCATAAAAACGGAATGAACCTGTGTATGGATTTTGTTATGAACCACACCTCCGAGGATCATGAGTGGGCAAAAAAAGCACGCCAGGGTGATGGCGAATATATGAGCCGCTACTTCTTCTACAATAACCGCGAGATCCCGGACGAGTACGAAAAAACCGTACCACAGGTATTCCCAACCACTGCTCCGGGAAACTTTACCTGGCTTCCGGATATCGGTCATTATGTCATGACTACCTTTTATCCATATCAGTGGGATCTGAACTATTGCAATCCACGTGTTTTCAATGAGATGATGTACAACTTCCTCTTCCTTGCAAACCAGGGAATGGATGTCATCCGTATTGATGCGGTTCCGTATATCTGGAAGGAACTGGGAACTCCATGCCGTAACCTGAAACAGGTTCACACCATCGTCCGTATGATGCGTATGATCGCCGAGATTGTCTGCCCAAGTGTTGTACTTCTTGGTGAGGTCGTTATGGAGCCGGAGAAGGTTGTTCCTTATTTCGGAACTGTAGAAAAGCCTGAGTGCCATATGCTTTACAACGTAACCACTATGGCTACAACCTGGAACAGCATTGCCACTCGTGATATCCGCCTTCTGAAAAAACAGATGGATATTGTAAACAGCCTTCCGAAGCAGTACACCTTCCTGAATTATCTCCGCTGCCATGACGATATCGGCTGGGGACTTGATTTCGCCACCCTGAAAGAATGGGACATGGATGAGCCATCCCATAAGCGTTACCTGAATGATTTCTTTACAGGAAAGCATCCGGGAAGCGACAGCCGCGGAGAGCTCTATAATGATGACCCGGTAACTCAGGATGCTCGTTTCTGCGGAACTACTGCTTCCATGTGCGGGATCGAGGCTGCTCTTTTTGAAAAAGATGACGAGAAACTGAAAAGAGGTATCCGTGAGGATCTGATGCTTCACGCATATATGCTTACCCAGTCCGGAATCCCGATGCTTTACAGCTCCGATGAAATTGGCCGCCTCAATGATTATTCCTATAAAGAGGATCCGGATAAGGCTGCAGATTCCCGCTATATCCACCGTGGTGCTTTCCAGTGGGAGCTTGCCGGAAAGAGAAAATCAAAAACCTCCGTTGAGGGACAGATTTTCCAGACTCTGGACCGCATGGAACAAATCCGCCGTCAGGAATCTGTTTTTGATAAAGACTGTGATGTGTATACATATGATGTTCATGATGACAGTATTCTCTGTATCCTCCGTCAGAAGGGAGATGACCGCTTTATCGGAATCTTCAACTTCAGTGACAGTGAAAAAACTGCCTGGATGCAGGAGGAGGGAACTTTCCGCGATCTGATCACAGACCAGACACTGGAGCTTAAGGACGTGGAGCTTCCGGCTTATGGATTTATGTGGTGTAAGAGGATGTAACTGTTGCTCGGTAAATAAAAAAGACGTGACCTTACGGATCGATATATTTCTTTCATTAACAACTCAGTAAATGAACGAACATATCGATCCGGGCCCACGTCTTTTTATTATGTTATATCTTTATTTTTTATAAGCTGTTCTGACATTCAGAAATTACTTGCAGAGCTCCTCTGCCATTGCATCGATCTCTGCCACATTCTCATCGCTGAGGGAGGACATGATCTTTACATTGTTCTCAATCCATGTGATATTTTTGCTCTTCTCGAACATTCCTTTCATGACTTTGGCTGCTGTCGGTGCCCAGCTTCCGTTCTCAATGAGGCCGATGGTGCGGTTCTGGTAATTACGTTCTGTCAGGTTCTCGATGAATGTACGCATAAACGGGAATGCTTCTCCGTTGTATGTAATGCTGGCCAGTACCAGCTTGCCGTAGCGGAAAGCGTCCTCCACTGCCTCTGCCATGTCTTCTCTTGCAAGATCGCAGACAACAACCTTCGGGCAGCCCTTTTCTTCCAGCTTCTGTGCAAGAAGCTCTGCTGCTTTCTTTGTATGTCCGTATACAGATGTGTAGGCGATCATTACACCTTCACTCTCTACTTTATAAGAAGACCAGATATCATATTTCTCCAGATAATGTCCAAGATTCTCGGTAAGGACCGGTCCGTGAAGCGGGCAGATGGTCTGGATATCAAGAGTTGCTGCTGCCTTGAGAAGCTTCTGTACCTGCGGACCATATTTTCCGACGATTCCGATGTAATAGCGGCGTGCTTCGCAGTCCCAGTCCTCTTCTACATCAAGAGCTCCAAATTTGCCGAAGCCATCTGCTGAAAACAGAACCTTGTCTGTGCTGTCATATGTAACCATAACCTCCGGCCAGTGAACCATCGGTGCAAATACGAAAGTAAGGACATGTTTTCCAAGTGTCAGGGTGTCACCATTTGCTACAATATGTTTCTTTCCTTCCAGATCCATTCCACGGAAGAAATTCTCCATCATGGTGAAAGTTTTTGTGTTGGCAACAACAGTTGTATCCGGATATGCTTTCATGAAGTTCTCAATGTTTGCGGCATGGTCCGGTTCCATATGCTGAACTACAAGATAGTCCGGTTTCGCGCCATCCAGAACTTCTGCTACTTTTCCAAGCCACTCTTCTGCGAAGTTGGCATCTACGGTATCCATAACTGCGATCTTCTCATCTTTGATCACGTAGGAATTATAGGACATTCCGTTTGGCACTACATACTGTCCCTCGAACAGATCTACCTGATGGTCATTTACACCTACATAGTAAATATCATTTCCGATTTTCATTGTATTAAGTTCCTCCTTAGTTTGCTGTATTTCTGTCTTTCGTTCTTACAGCAATTCAATAAGTATCGCTATTTTCATAGCATCATCCAGCAAATAAAGCGACCATTTCCATTTTGTTTTTTGCCTGGTCATGAACACAATATTTCTGAAAATACTGTCTCATTGCTATCATTTATTATAGTCATTGTTCATACCGAAATCAATGTACAATCCATATTATCCGGTTCAGTATTTCGGTTTATGTTACTGCTCACTCCGTACGTTCAGGGCAAGTCCGGGAACCGTTCGCTTTGCTCTGAACTGTTACAGAATGTATTTCCTCAGTGCACTTCGGAACTCCCCAATCCTCTGCTCTGCGAGTTCTTTCAGTGTGATGTTCTTCATGCTCTCGATATATCCCTGTTCCTGGCGATAGAGCCATTTGGTGTCAGCGGGACGAATTTCCTGGTAGTGATTGTGAGCCAGCCAGTCTTCGTAACTGATCGGAGTCGGGTAGCCGAGTTTTTCATCAAGGAGCTCCTTAAAGTCGATCTTGTCCGCACGCTCCAGGATTCTCTCCCAGAATTCCAGGACTTCTTCTACGTGCTCATGGATCTCATATCGTCTTGCACCGCCATCGTAAATGATACATTTCTCAAAAAGCGGGCTGCACATGGAAAGTGTCTCTCTTCTGAACTCCGGTGCAACGATGCCGCCTTTCCAATAGAAATCCACATCCGGAAGGTTGATTCCGGAAACACCTTTATCCTCATAAGTGGCAAAAATACCCTCATAAAATACCGTGATAAAGCCTTCAAACTCCGGCCAGAACTCACGGATCTCTTTCGTCAGGTTCTCAAGGATATCAATACCCTTGGTTCCACCAATTGTAAAGATGATAATATTACGAAGTTTTGTCCCACGCTCTCTGTAAAAATCCGTCACATAACGCAGGCAGTGAATCAAAGTCTCACCACTTGCGATAATATCTCCGATCATCAGTGTACTGTCCGGAACCATGGTCAGTTTACTGTACTTGATCTCAAGCCCGGTCATTTCATCTTCCGCAAAAACACGTTCACTGGAAAGAAAGCTGATATCATGAACACGGATATGCTCTTTGTAGCAGGCCTCCTCAAGCGGATAATTCAGTGCGCCTCTTAAAATAGAAAGGATATTGGCAGTCGTAACTTTTTTCTGTTCTTTCAGATAGTAAAGCATCTGACAGGTAGACGGGATCAGGCAGTTATAAACCTCATATCCTACAACTTCCGGGGTATTCAGAAGCTTTCTTGTCTCTGCCTCTGAAGTAATATAATATTCATTTACATAATCTCCGCCATCAAGACGATAACAGGCAACCCCCTGCTCATTAAACTCCGGTACCAGACGTACATTCTCCCAGTTTTTCATGTGTATTTTTCCCCTTTTCCAAGCAACATTTTCATTAATTTAAAACTCAATATCTCTCAAAAGAGTAAGCTGTGGCACATGATATGTCAAGCTAAATTTACCCGAAACCCAAATATTTACTGTATGTTCTGTATTTCTGATCACTATTCAGTCAGTAACCGGAAATCCTTTCCCTGCAGTTCCCCTATACCTACGCCAAGGCCCGCCTGGTCAGCCTGAAATTTAACAAAACTTACAAAACCGACATCACCGGCGATGGCAAGGCTGACCGTCTTAAGATCGTAGAGAAAAACATTAAGGCCGATCAGATCCGCCGAAATCAGAAACTTAAAATTACCCAGGTATATCTGAAAAAAGTATCTGGTTATTATTATGCACCTTATTATAAAGTTTACGTAAACGGCCGGTATACGTGGATCAATCCTTATATGTCCGAATACATCTATTAATGATCTCAAGAGAACCACTTCCCCTTATCCAGGGAGGTGGTTCTTTTCCATACAAAACTCCTCTTTTCCATCCTATGGCAAAATATAATACCAAGCATATCAATCCCTCTCTTTACAAACCTTTTTCAACAGAGTATTGTATAATTTGGATGAAGGAATTTTTATAAATTTTTATGAGGTCAATTATGTGTGAAAACGAAAAAAAGAAATCTCATTCCATTGAGATGACTACTGGCTCTCTCTGGAAAAATATACTCCTCTTCAGCCTTCCCCTTATGGGGTCTCAGGTCCTGGAGGTTCTTTTTAACTTAAGCGATGTTGCGGTCGTGGGACGTTTTGCAGATTACATGGCTCTGGGTTCCGTCGGTTCCACAACACTGCTGGTCACCTTGTTTACGGGTGTACTGATCGGCATGGGTGCCGGCGTTAACGTCCGTGTAGCCCATGAGCTGGGAGCCGGAAATAAGAAAGGGACAGAAGAAACGATCCATACCGCGCTTCTTCTGTGCACCATTGCAGGTCTTCTTGTATGCGCTATCTGTCTGCTTTTTTCCGGGCAGATGCTGACCATGATGAACACAAAACCGGAGCTGATCGACCAAGCTATTTTATATATGAAGATTTACGCTCTGGGTATGCCAGCCATGGCTGTATACAATTTTGGCAACGGTGTTTTAAGTGCACGTGGCGATACGAAACGGCCGCTGATCTACCTCTCCATAGCAGGTGTGATCAACGTTCTTCTGAACCTGTTTTTCGTTATCGTCTGTCACATGGCAGCCGCAGGTGTTGCAACAGCCAGTGCGGTCTCTTTGTATGTATCTGCATCTCTGGTAATGATTCATCTTTTCCGGAGAAAAGACGAATGTCAGGTATCTATGCGTAAACTTCGTCTCCACCCGAACGCCTGCAAAGCAGTACTGATCCTTGGTATTCCCACAGGTCTGCAGAACGGAATTTTTGCCATTGCGAATCTGTTCGTACAGACAGGCGTCAACTCTTTTGATGCAGTAATGGTTTCCGGAAATGCAGCTGCCGCAAATGCAGATTCACTGATATACAATGTCATGTTTTCTTTTTATACTGCATGTGCAAGCTTTATCGGACAGAACTGGGGCGCAGGGAACAAGAAACGAATGCTGAAATCCTACGGTGTCAGTCTTACATATGCCTTCATCTCCGGCGCGATCCTTGGCGGACTGCTCCTTATATTTGGTCCGCAGTTTCTCTCGTTATTCGCCACGGATCCAGCTGTTATTGATGCCGGCATGCAAAGAATCCACATCATGGGATTCTGCTATGCCTTCAGCTGTTTTATGGATTGCAGCATCGCAGCTTCCCGCGGTATCGGAAAAAGTATTCCGCCAACCATCATTGTTATCCTTGGTTCCTGTGTATTCCGTATTATCTGGATCTACACAGTATTTGCACATTTCCAGACGATTTCGGCACTGTATCTTCTGTATATCTTCTCATGGGGAATTACAGGACTTGCGGAAGTTTTATTCTTTGCTGTCAGTTTCAAAAAAATCAGAATCTGACTCCGATTTGCAAAAAACGCCGCCTGTAATCAGTTTTTCATAATGGTTTTCCCTGTTGTTGTACATTTGTCTTTACAACACGGACAAATTCATATATAATCATTATATTGTGCTTTTGTGAGATGCAGTAGTACTGCCTTAGATCAATCAAGCAGATCTACACCGGACTGCCGTGTATAGTCCACCATTTATCAAAGCACTCTCATACAATAGGAAAGAGGAACGTGACTATGAAAAACCTGATTCAAAAATGGAACAGCATCAACCTGATCAAGCGTATCATATGTGGTCTGATCATTGGTATCATTCTCGGACTTGCGATCCCTCAGGCATCTGTGATCTCCATTCTCGGTGATCTGTTCGTCGGTGCTCTCCGTGGAATTGCCCCGCTTCTGGTGTTCTTCCTGGTAATGAGCTCTCTGTGCCACATGGGAAAAGGCCAGAAAACAAACATGAAATTTGTCGTTGTACTTTATCTTCTGGGAAATGTACTCTCAGCACTGGCAGCTGTTATCTCCAGCCGCCTGTTTCCGATCATGCTGACTTTCTCCGAAAATACAAATACTTCCGACGTCACTCCGCCAAGCGGTGTTGCAGAGGTCCTCAAAAATCTTCTGATGAACATTGTTTCCAACCCGGTTGACGCACTTGTAAATGCAAACTACATCGGTATCCTTGCATGGGCAATCATCTTCGGTATCGCACTGAAGGTTGCAAGCGAAACCACCAAGACTGTCATCGAAAACATTTCCGATGCAACTTCAACAGCAGTAAGATGGATCATCAGCCTTGCTCCGTTTGGTATCATGGGTCTGATCTTCACAACCATCTCCGAGCAGGGACTTGGCGTACTGTTAAGCTATGGCCGTCTAATCTGTGTACTGGTGGGAACCATGCTCTTTGTTGCACTGGTTATCAACCCGATCGTTACTTTCATCTGCACACGCCAGAATCCGTATCCGCTAGTTCTGCGTTGCCTGAAAGACAGTGGTATCACAGCTTTCTTTACAAGAAGCTCTGCTGCCAACATTCCGGTAAACATGGAGCTCTGCAAGGATCTGGGACTTGATGAGGATACATACTCCATCTCCATCCCTCTTGGTGCAACCATCAACATGGGTGGTGCAGCGATCACCATTTCCGTCATGGCACTGGCTGCTGCACATACACTTGGTATCAGCGTAGACTTCCCAACCGCTCTTATCCTCTGCATCCTGGCTGCTGCAAGTGCGGCTGGTGCTTCCGGAGTTGCCGGCGGTTCTCTTCTTCTGATCCCGATGGCCTGCAGCCTTTTCGGAATCCCGAATGATGTTGCCATGCAGGTAGTTGGTGTCGGTTTCATTGTAGGCGTGATCCAGGATTCCTGCGAGACAGCACTGAATTCTTCCACAGACGTACTTTACACAGCATGCGCCTGCAAGATCAGAAAGAATAATTGATCACACTTATAAACCGTCAGACGTATATTCATGATCCGCATTTGAGTCAAGTGGATATTCGTAATTGAAGCAGGGAGCTTCCTTGATTCGGTTAAAAGGAGCAGATCTTCCGCATTTGGAAAATCTGCTCCTTTTTTGTCTTAACCATAAAAATATCCGTAATCGGTAAATAAAACATCCTCTACATCTGAAAAAACTTCCAGCTCTCTCCCATCTGTACAGCCAGATATACGATCTCAAAAATCACAGCCACAGATCCCAGCTTAAAAAGCAGGGAATCCACAAAGCCTCCTGCCTTACAGAAATCCAGTGCAATGCCTCCCGGCAGCGGATACAGGATCCGTACCCGTTTTCGGTTAAAGCAATCCAGTACCAGATGTGATGTAAATCCAACCACAAAGTAAAAGACCAGCTTCACTGACACCATGGATATGGCCGCACTCAAAATAGCCATAGCCATGATCGAATGCATAAATGACCGGTGTGGCTGATTTTTTCCAAAAGCGCAGACTGCAATAAAAAGAATAACTCCCATGGCTACCGGTGCCATGGACTGGTTGTTGCGGATCTTTTCCCAGATGGAATAATCATAAAAATAATTCAGTGCAATCTCTGCTGCCACAAGCAGAACCGCGACCAGCGTGATCCGGTCCGCATCCTTATGGGATTTGGAGGTTCCCACATCAATATCGCTGATCAGTGCTCCGAGCATTCCCGTTCCTGCTGCAAGTATCATCCCGTGAACTGTGGACGGCTGCGTTACGGCCAGTACCGTTCCAAGTCCCACTGCTGCGTGTGTTTTTCCTGTCATAATTCTCCCCTTATTGAAAAAATCTGACGCATCCAAAGCAGATATTTCCCTCCGCTTCCCTGCATCCTTATAAACGAATAAGGCAGCTGTCAGCCTCCCCTTTACTGACAGCTGCCTCTACGAAACAGCATTATATCACACAAAAAAACACTATTCTATCTAAATTCTTCGCACTCTCTTACACGTCCCGTTTAAACGGAATATACCTCACAAACGTACCAGTTAATCGGACCAGTTCATACGTCCGTAGCGAAGCGCAATACCATGAATCTCTTTCTGAAGCTTCACAGTCAGCTCCCTTTTGCGGATCCTCCATTTCCAGTTCTTTCCTACTGTGGAAGGCTGATTCATTCTACTGCTGTTATCCAGCCCCATGTAATCCTGCATGGGGATCACGCAGAGCTTTGCGCTGCTTCTCATAACCAGGCTGATAAAGCATTTATACAGATCCTTGTCCGGTGTACAACTGTCACAGAGATAATCTCTGGCAAGCTTACGCTCTTTTGCAGTAATGCTCTTCCACCATCCGGCAATGGTCTCATTATCATGAGTTCCTGTGTATGCCACACTGTTCTCCGGATAGTTATGCGGAAGATAATCATTGGCACATCCGGAATCTCTGGAATCAAAAGCGAACTCCAGAACCTTCATTCCCGGAAATCCGCTGTCATGGACAAGCTGACGAACAGAATCTGTCACATAACCAAGATCCTCGGCAATAACCTGCTTCCATCCAAGAGCCTGCTCTACCTTGCGGAACAGATCGATCCCAGGACCTTTTTCCCAGTGACCGCTAATAGCATTTTCCGCACCGTACGGAATGGAAAAATACTCATCAAAGCCACGGAAATGGTCGATCCTTACCACATCATAAAGGCGGAATACATAGCTCAGTCTGGAGATCCACCACTGATATCCTGTATTTCTGTGGTAATCCCAGCGGTACAGTGGATTTCCCCAGAGCTGTCCTGTTGCGGAAAATCCGTCCGGCGGACATCCGGCTACAGCCACCGGCACATTCTCCTCATCCAGCTGGAAAAGCTCCGGATGAGCCCAGGTATCTGCACTGTCCATAGCTACATAGATCGGGATATCTCCGATGATCTGGATACCTTTTTCGTTGGCATATTTTTTCAGTTTCATCCACTGTTCATAGAATTTGAACTGCATATACTGCTGGAATTCAATATCAAAATATAATTCTCTGCGATAGTAATCCATGGCATTTGCCCAGCGAAGGCGGATATCCTCTGCCCATTTTGTCCACTCAATACCGCCGAACTGATCCTTTACTGCCATAAAAAGTGCATAGTCGGAAAGCCACCAGCTGTTTTCTGCAACAAATTTCTGATAATCCGGATTCTCGCTGATGTTACTGTTTTCATAGGCTTTGCGGAGAAGCTTGTAACGGCCTTTGTAGATTTTCTCATAGTCTACACTGTCTGCTCTTCTTCCCCAGCTGACCTTATCACAGTCCTCCTTTGTAAGGACACCTTCTTCCACCAGTGCCTTCAGGCTGATAAAATACGGATTTCCCGCAAAAGTGGAGAAGGACTGGTACGGAGAATCTCCGTAACTGGTAGGTCCCAGCGGAAGGATCTGCCAGTAGCTCTGTCCCGCTTCCTTCAGCCAGTCCACAAAATCATAGGCACTCTTTGAAAAACATCCGATGCCGTACTCTGACGGCAGGCTTGTGATCGGCATCAGAATGCCGGCTGCTCTTTTATCCATATCTTTTCTCTCCTTATATTAAGCTCTGCATCTCAGAGCATCTTATCTATTATCCTCTCACGGATGCATATTCATATAATTTACGCAATCGTTTGCGTAAATTATACGTTTATTTTGCATGAAGTGCAATGGCTTTTTGTCTTTTCTACCTTTCTTACAATTTTTACATCCTGATTTTGTGCAGTTTTTCATTATGTCAAACAGAAATCTGCCTGCACTTCACTGCATGATTCTCTGCACACCTGATTTTACGCAATTCCATGCAATTTTCTATGCAATATGTTTGACAGTATCCTTGTTATGAACTACAATATATCTATCAAACTGAGATATTAAAAAGCCAGATCAGATACATACTTCCGCTTTGATCCAGCATATCCGTAAGGAGGCAAACTTATGGCAGTAACCATCAAGGATGTGGCAGCTCTGGCCGGGGTGTCCCCGTCCACCGTTTCCAGAACCTGCAAAAACAATCCATCTATCAGTGAAGAAACCAAGGAACGTGTACGCAGAGCCATGGCGGAGCTTGGCTATGAGCCGAATTTCCAGGCCAGCAACCTGGCAGCACAGATTTCCCGCTCCATCGGTATCATCCTGCCTCCGTCCCCAAAGGAGACATACGAGAATTCCTTTTATCTTGAGACGATCCGGGGAATCAGCCACTACTGTAACGCACATCAGTATATCAGCACCATTGTTACCGGTCAGAACGAAGAAGAGATCCTGACTGCGGTACGTTCTATGTCCAGAAGCGGTAAGGTTGACGGATTTATCGTTCTTTATTCCCGTGTGAATGATCCTGTTATTGATTTTCTTTTCAGTGAGGGACTTCTCTATATCCTGATCGGAAAACCGGCACAATACACCAATCATACGATCTACATCGATAATGACAACCTTCTGGCCGGACAGGAGGCAACGGAGTATCTTTATGCTCTGGGCCACCGGAAGATCGCTTATCTGGGTGTAGATAATTCCCTGGTCTTTTCCGCAGACCGTAAAACCGGCTACATGACTGCGCTGATCAGTCACGGATTAACCGTACAGCCTGAATACTGTATAGAGGTTCCGGCAGCTTCCCAGGATGAGTTTCAGGAGCTTCGAAAGCTGCTTTTAAGCGAGGATCGTCCTACAGCTGTGCTTGTCAGTGATGATATTCTAGCGCTTTCTCTGGAAAGGATCTGTATGGAAGCAGATATCTCCATACCGGAGGATCTGTCCATTCTTTCCTTTAACAACTCACTTTTTGCCAGACTGACTTCGCCGCAGCTGACCTCCATTGATATTAACTCCGGGCAGCTTGGAATGGAAGCGGCTACGCAGATGATCAATCATATCGAAAATCCGAGCCTTCCGGCCACAAAGATCATTGTGCCTCATCAGCTGATCGAGAGGAACAGCTGTCGGAGGATCTGATCTGCTTTCAAACAAAAAACAGGTATCTTCTCTGCTGACTGTATATTGACCACCACTTATCGATCTGACATTGGTGGTCGATCTACCGCCCGGCAAAAAGATACCTGTTTTTCATTTTTATAGTGTTTTTTTATAATTCTTTCTCATAACACCAGTACATATGTCCCCAGAGTTCACACTCTCCCACATTCTCAAAATTCAGCTTATCATAAGAGCGGAGTGCTTTTACATTGTCCTTCGCAACAAGGAGATGTACAGCTTGATAACCCCGATTCTTCAGTTCTTCCATCACACCCTCAAGAAGCTTCCGGGCAATTCCCTGATTCTGGAATTCCCGGCATACTCCCACCCGGGAGACCTCCGCTGACGGCACCATTGTTTCTGACCAGCATGTGAGACATTCCACATTTGGATCATCATCAATGGAGATCACACCTGCGATATTTCCTGCAGCGTCCCGCATACAAAACAGCGCATCTCTGGAAAGATCAAATTCCACTTCTTTTTCTGAAGGGTAATCTTCTGTCCACACACAATAGGGCGTCCCCAGCAGCGAACGGTACAGCTTCAGAACTGTATCTGCTTCTTCTCTTTTTACACGCTCGAAATTCATTTTTTATCTTTTCTCCTCACACTATCTTAGCAATTTGATATTCACAGCTTTCAGTCCTGGATTTCTTCGGAAAATACATTCTTTTTCTGCCCGGATCTCGCCAGTATCAGGATCACAGCAAATGTAATGATTTCTGAACTCAGGAAGAAACTCCACACACCATTGATCCCAAATAATCCGGAAATAGCTTTTTCCCAGGACCGTCAAATCTGCAATCTGCACCATGTCCTTTCCTGATTCTGGTTTTCATCCCATTTATCATTTAATCCAACGCAAAAAAGCTTCCCTTTTTGTTACTGATAATAACATCTTCCGCTACACCCCGCCGGAAACACTGTCCGTTTTAACGTATATTTAAATTCCCTCTCATTTTCTGTAGCGTCCAGAATTTCCAGCGCTTTTCGCAGGTTCCGGATATCTTTTTCCATATAGTTCACATAGTTTCCCCGGCCAACCAGCTTCAGGTGCGTGATCCCTGCCTGCTTCAGCTGATACAGTGCGCACAGGCCACAGCCGGTCTCGCCGCAGAGATATCCGGTTTCATCATATGATTCCGGAGCTGGTTCCTGATCCCACGCCTGCTCCTGAAGAGCCTTTATTTTTTCCGGAACAGCCTCACCATTCCGTACAGTTCCTAGCCAATAGGGCACCCTGCAAAGATATCCCATCTCATCACAGTGAACTGAATTACAGAATGCTCCCGTAAACTGGCACATTTCATTCAGCACAAAAGCTTCGAACTCCATTCCCTCCTCCTGCCGGATCCCGGCCTGTTTCTCCACCTCTCTCTGAGATGCAATAACAGACTGCATATCCCGGAACGTGTTTTTCCGGTGAAAGATCAATCTCTTCAGAGGAAAGCGCCGGAACCTCCTCAGTATTTCACTGTTCACTTCCCCTGCCTCTCCGCTGAGATGGATCTCACAGGAAAGCCCCCTGTTTTTCAGATAAACAAGAAGCGCCGGATCTGCAATGATATAGCTTCGAAATCCAATTTCCATGCACTTCTCTATGATATCTCCGATCTCCGGATATTGTTTCGGCAGATAATACAGGGAATTGAAGGTGAGATGCACCGGCTTTTTATATTTTTTTACCATCCGGGAAAGAATTTCCAGCTCACTGTATGCTCCAAGCTGAACATTACAGCAGAGAACCTCCCTGCGATTTAACGGCATTACTGTGCCGTATTTTTCCGCCCATGAAAACGGTACATAGCCACAGAAAAATTCATCTGCTCCTGCCTGCACAAAACGTTCATATTCATCTATGGAACCTAACCCGACTGTTATTTTCATACTGTTCTCCATGTCCTGTTCCTTTTTTCCGCAATGTATTCTTGTCAAACAGATATTCGTACTCCACCTTCACAGCCTGCTCATCTCCTGTCATATATTAACAACAATACGATCCGGCTTTGTGCCTTTTATATTTTTCCACATTTCAGGTATCTCCGGAAATGTTTTATCCACACCAAACAGGGAGTTATACCGCCCTGTCATGTGTAAATGTTCCGGATAAAGAAGTGCGTATTTTTCACAAAATTTCGGACAGTGCTCCGCAAGCTGCTGTGTACCACGATCCCCAGTGGTGCACAAAGCATACAATGGACAGTACTGAGAAGTGTTTGTCTGATAAAAAGGCAGATGCAGACTGTTTTTTCCCGGTGGAAGCTCCTGTGGATATCCGCAGGACTCCCACTCGTATCTGTGGATATGAAATTCTTCTGCCAGGAAATCCCGGTAAAACCCCGCATTCAGGCTGTTTTGCTGAAATAATGAGGTATCACCGGATTTATATTTCATTCGCGGATCCTTTTTTCGTTTATTGAGCAATGTCCCAAGAACAGGACGCAGGCGGAATGTTTTTCCACAGAGCATTTCCATCATGGCCCAGTCATTGACTACGATTTCCACATTCACCCCATGAATACAACACCAGTTATCCACCTTTTCCAGAAGCTTTCCCACAGACGAAAGCATAAATTCCCGGATATAAGAAAATACCAGTGTGATCTCAGATCCCTCCGAATACATTTTATCCATAATAGAAAAAAGCTGCTCTTCTGTTGGAAACAGATTATGGCAGAACTGATTTCCAATATAAAATCTGTCCGGTATCCGGCCTGCAAAATAACTGTGAGTGAGATAATTCTTCTGCCAGTAAGACGCCAGAAAAGCCTGCAGCGGCTGGCGCAGATATTCTTCATACAGGGAAGTGCAGTTTAATTCCAGGGCAAATTCTGTATTATCCAAAAGCTTTAATTCTTCTTCACCCATTGTATCCTGTGGATTTCCGGAAGCCTTTTCACCCTCTCTGAAAAACCACTGTCTCTTCTGTTCTTCCAGACTCCTGCAATGCACCTCATCCAGCTCTGCAGGATAACCGGTCAGTGATTTCGCCAGCTCTCCATCGTCTCCATCCAGCTTCAGACGGATATATCTGTTGTACTCTCCGGCCAGACGCCGAACCTCCTGTACATAATCCTTCTGTTCCACTCTCACAGAATATTCCCTGTAAAAATATTTTCCGGTTTTCTTTTCAACTGGCTGTTGATCCTGCAGGCATTGCTCCTCTGCTGCACTCATCCCAAACCTCCGGATCTCCACTCTCCTGTACCCGGCTTTTTTCATATCATAAAAACAGATCAGAAACTGCTCCGGTTCCGGGCATTCCTCTGCCAGCCGAAATCGAAATCCATCTTCACCCAGCTCTGTGATCCGGATTTCTTTGCTGTCCATAAAACCGGATAGTAATCCAAATGGTATCATAGCGATCCTCATCAGGAAAGCTTCCTCCCTTCAGGCAAAAAAAGAGATGCCATATGCTCCCATACAGCACCTCCCACTGTTCCTTCTTATTTCACTTCTACTAATTCAATTCTGAAATTCAGCTCTTTACCTGCCATCTCATGATTAGCATCGAAAGTAATGGTTTTTTCATCTTTTGCGTTAACTTTAACCGGGAACGGCTGACCATACTGATTGGAGAGGTATACCTGCTGTCCTACAGTAAGATCCTCAGCACCCGGAAGCTGTTCGATCTCAAGTGTAAAAATCGCATCCGGATTCGGCATACCGTAAGCTTCCTCAGGCATCAGATGAACATCTACCACCTGGCCAACCTCCATGTTTGCAACTGCCGCATCAAATCCTTTAATCATCTGTCCTGCTCCGCAGATGAATTCCAGTGGCTCGCCACGGTCATAGGAAGAATCGAACTGTGTTCCGTCATTAAAGGTTCCTCTGTAATGTGTACGGCAGGTTTTTCCGACATTAGGACCTGTGATAGATGGCTGGGAACCACATCCTCCGCCACAGCCTCCGCAGGAATGTCCGTCTTCATGACCGCCGCAGGAGTGTCCATCCTCATGGCTTCCGCAGGAATGGCCATCCTCATGATGGTGATGATCACAATTCACACCTGTGGATACCAGCTCGCCCTTCAGATAAGCATCCACAGCTGCATCTACGTCACCCTGTGCTCCGGAACATAACTCAACACCAGCCTCAGCAAGTGCACTCTGTGCTCCGCCGCCGATTCCGCCACAGATCAGAACGCTGATTCCCTGATCTGCAAGAAGTCCGGCAAGTGCACCATGTCCGGTACCATTGGAGCTGATCACTTCACTGGAAATAACCTTGTTATCCTCCACCTCATATACCTTGAAAAACTCCGTTTTTCCAAAGTGCTGAAAAATGTTTCCATTATCGTATGTTGCTGCAATTTTCATTTGTAAAACCCTCCATTAGTCAGATATGTATTATATTAGTATATCGTGCAGGCAGGATAAAAGCAAGGTTTAACTTCTCTCTGCCGGCTCTTGCTGTCATTCGATGAATCCAGTATAATAGAAGCATCTGTAAAAATAAAAGATTTTTTGAATAAGAAGGTTTGAACTAAAATGAAATCATACGAAGAATTACTTTCAGATATTGAAGAAGACATGGAGCTCATGGGTTCCTCACACATTGTTTATTCCATGGAAGAGAACGACATTGTTACCGATTATGATTATCTTCCATCCGATTCCTGTACGATCTCCATTACCTTAAAGGAACTTCAGGAAAAGCTTCAGCTGCAGATGCTCTATACAAAAGTTTCCGCTCATACAGCCGGAGCAGATAAAAATGCCCCGAAATTAGCTGTTGTTTTTCCGGGCATCGGATACACTGCTGACAAGCCGCTTCTGTACTATACCAGCCGCCTTGCCAGCAAACACGGCTACAAAATCTGCACTGTATCCTATGGCACCCTCCCGGAAAATGTCAAAGGAGATCCTGAAAAAATGAAACAGGCCTTTGACCTTGCCCTGGAACAAACAGAACGCTCCTTAGGCAGCATCGACTGGAATTCCTATGGCAGCATTCTGTTTATTTCCAAAAGCATTGGTACAGTCATCTCCTCTGCCTATGCTTCCCGACACGATCTGACTGTAAAAAGCATCCTGTTCACGCCTCTTGCAGAGACCTTTTCCTTCCCACTTGCCGGAAGCATCGCCTTCCACGGCACCGCAGATCCCTGGGCCGAAACCGATTCCATACGGGAACTGGCAGCGCAGAAAGATGTCCCTCTCTTTCTCACCCAAAACGCCAACCATTCTCTGGAAACCGGTGATGTACTGACGGATATCTTTATTCTAAAAACCACAATGGAGCGGGTCCAGCGTTTTATCTAACGCCGGCCCGCTTATTTTTCTCCACCCACTAAAAACTGAGGTGTCAGCTTATTCAGCTCACGTTCCATGGAAGTTCTGGAAATATCACTGATGTCCTTCAGGGCAAACACTTTGGAAAATCCGATCTCCATCATGTAATCCAGATCCCATACCGGACGCTTTTTATCACTCATAAACAGCTTACTGCTGAGCTCTTTCCCTGTTTCCGCATCTTCATGAGCATGGATACCTCTTCCATATTTTTCCCACATAGCAGCATCATGTGCCTCGTAAATCTTTTTCTTTTCTTCATCATAAAGATGCAGATACCAGCAGGCGTCCGATACCAAAAGACGTCCGCCTTTTTTCAGTACACGCAGCCACTCCTTGTAAGCCTTCTGTGGATCGTCCAGCGTCCATGTGATATTTCTGCAGATAACCATATCAAATGTCTCATCCGGGAAATTCAGATTGTGGCAGTCCATAGTCATCAGATCTGCAGATAAACCTGCTGCCTTTACATTTTCCTTTGCTTCATGGATCATATTTTCAGTAATATCGATCCCGGTCACATGATGTCCTTCTTTTCCCAGCATAATTTCAAAAAATCCCGGGCCGCAGCCTACGTCCAGTACTTCCAGATGTTCTTTTTCCGGCGCATACTCCAGAATCAGATTCTTCCAGTTTTCTGCTGTTTCACTTTTCAATTCTGCCTTGATCCCTTCGCTGTAAATGCCAGCTTCTCCTTCCCAGTACTCTTTGATCTTATCGTTTTGCATGTCACTTCTCCTTCTTTGTGGCTACTACAATAAATTTTTTTCCCTGATATCCGTATTTCCAGAAATCCATCGTCCATGGTCTGTTTAGCCAGCGGTTCTCTCTGATCTGAATCCTGGCAAAGCGTACCTTTTTTAATATCTGAAAGTCCGCTTCCGGACGCTTCTGCGATGTAAATGGCAGCTTTTCATAAATTCCGCTGTTTTCCTTCACGTCAGATCCATATGTTTTTCTTTCTGTAACATAAATAAGAAAATCAGCAATTTTCATATGGATCTTATTTTTTAATGTGGGTTCGACGGTCCGATAGTCCCCATCAAAATAAATGATCCTTCCACCTGGTTTTAATACAGCCTTCCAGCGTCTGAAAGCTTTTTCCGGATCATATAATGTCCACACCGCATCTCTGGAAAGTATCACATCATAGCTTTGTTCCTGTTCCAATGGCAAAGTTACACCATCTTCCTCACAGATTTCCACCTGTTGATGATACTGTTGCATATTCCTTCTGGCTTTTTCTACCATTCCTGATGAACCATCGATCGCTTTTACATCATGTCCCAGACGCGCTGCTATGATGCTCATAAAACCCGGGCCGCAGCCCACTTCTAAAATACGAAGGGGCTCAGGTCCAAGAAGTCTTTTCAATTCCTTTGTCCAGTAAGATACCGTTCTTTTGTTACTCAATTGTTTTTGGATCATATCATCATAATCACCGGAATCTTCTGTCCATTTATTCTCGATCTTTTCAAACATTTTTTACTCCACTACATCCAATGTTGCCCAGTTAATGCCTTCATAGGCAGTCGGTGCAAGCTCTACATTGGTCAGTCTGGTATTGTTATAGATATAATCACGGTTCGGATAATACAACGGCACTGTTACTGCCTGATCATTGATACGTGTGAGGATCTTATCGTATAATTCCGTACGCTTTTCTTCATCCTGTGTCTTTAATACTTCTCCGAGATCTTTGTTCAGCTCCTCATCGTACCAGTTTACTGCCTTTGCTCCATCTTCCGCATAGAACATTGATTTCAGGAATCCATGAGGCATCCAGGAATCTTCATAGCTGCGGTAAATGCACAGATCGTAATCTCTGGTGTTCCAGATCTCATCATAGTAAGCTGCGGATTCTTTTTCTACCAGTTCAATACCTACACCGACCTTCTCATATTCAGATTTCAGGAATTCACAAAGAGATTTCCATGAAGCATATTCTTCAGTCTGGAATACCAATCTGAGGCTCAGTGGTTCTCCGTCTTTTTCTACAATACCATCTCCATCTGTATCCTCATATCCTGCTTCCTTTAACAGTTCCTTTGCTTTATCCGGATCATATGGATAGCCCTTGCTGTTTTCTTCTGTTACATAAGGAACTGTCGAAGACATAAGTCCGGTTGCCGGATTGCCGTAACCATCCAGCAGATCATTTACAATGCTTTCTTTATTTGTTGCATAATTCAGTGCCTGACGTACGTTTACATCCTGAAGCGCCGGTGTATCATAATTTTCGATGAGATAGTAAGAAAGTGTGGAAACCTGCTGTTCTGTCGATAAATTTTTATCTGCCTGGATAATACTGAAGCTTTCGGATGGAATATCCTGAAGATTCAGATCTGCCTCTCCACTCTGAAGTGCCATCACTCTGGCATCACCGTCTACCACCTGTTTCAGAACTACTTTATCAATATTTGGTTTCTCACCGTAATAATTAGGATTTGGTACCAGGACAACCTCCTGACCGCTTTCATAACTGTCGATCATCCACATTCCGGTACCCACTTCCTGACAAAATTCTCCGTCTTCATCCAGTGCACTTTCACAGGTGAAACGGAATGGTCTTGGATAGCTGAATTCGATCAGCAGTGTATAGCATGGTTCTGCAAACTTAAATTCTACAGTATAATCATCTACCTTTGTAACATTTTCCAGTTTGGCTGAAAAGTTACCGGTCACATCCTGTTCCACCCATCTGTTATAATTCCACATCACATTGTCTGCATTAAACACTGTACCGTCTGAGAATTTCACATCTTTTCTTAAATGAAACGTATAGGTTGTGCCATCTTTGCTGATATCCCAGGATTCTGCCAATGCCGGTTTAATTTCTCCATTTTCTCCATAACGCACCAGTGGATCATAAATCATTTCATAAAGACGAAAGTCCGGACCACTTTTTATAGGGTCACAAAGTTCAGGAGTCAGATCAATGGATGTCATTGCCGTAACTACTTTTTCCTCTTTTGCCTGTACATTGACACCTGTCAGTAAAGTTGCCGCCACCATGCTCAATGCTATCAATTTTGCTACACGTCTTTTCTTCATTTCTTACTCTCCTTTGTTTGTTTTATATTTTACAGCATATGACATGCCGCAAAATGTCCTGTTTCAATTTCTGTCAATTCCGGTATATGCTCTCTGCATATATTTGTACATCTTCTGCACCGGTTCTGATATGGGCAGCCCTGTTCCGGAATGGTATCTGAAAATATTTTCTTTTCCTGCGATCCGATTCTTCGCATTTTCGGTTCTTTTACCGGAATAGAATCAAACAGATCTTTTGTATAAGGATGTACGGCAGTCTCCTTTAAGCTGTCCGTATGATCGATAAACTCGACCACGCGTCCCTGATACATAATAGCCACCTCTTTGCAGAGATATGGAACGTTGGACAGATCGTGAGTGATCAGTAAATAAGTCATCTCATATTTTTCCTGCAGCTCATTTAACAGATGCAGGATCTGCTTTCGTATGGAATAATCCAGACTGGATACCGGTTCATCACAGATCACAAGCTCCGGTCTTAATACCAACGCCCTCGCAATATTAGCTCTCTGACACTGGCCACCTGAAATCTGTCCGACATAACGGTTGCGGATATCCGGATCAAGCCCCGTCTGGATCAAAGCCTCCTTTACTCGCTCTTCATACTCACCCTCTTGCAGTTTTTCATGTAATTTCAAAATTTCCAGAATATTTTCTCCAATGGTATAACCGGGATCAAATACCCCGCTGCTGCTTTGAAAGACCATCTGAAGATTCTTGCGATATGGACGAAACTGCTTTTCAGACAAATCCTGCATTTCCTGTCCCTGAAACCAGAATTTTCCATCTGTAGGTTTCTCCAGGCCGGCGATCAGCTTTCCGAATGTAGTTTTACCACTTCCACTTTCACCGATCAGAGCCATGGATGATCCTGCGTGGATTTCCAGACTTACATCATCCACTGCCTTCACAATTTTTTTCTTGCCATAATATTTTTTTAAATGTTCTGTCTTTAGTAACGTACTCATACTTTTCCCCTATAAAACTGCATCCAACAGTTTTTTTGTATATGAATGCTGCGGATGATAAAAGATCTCTTCAACCGTTCCGTTTTCCACTATTTCGCCGTCTTTCATGATCGAAACATCATCTGCGATCTCTGCCACCACACCCAGATCATGCGTAATAAATAACACGCCCAGATTTTCTTTCCTGGATAGCTGATAGATTTCTTCCAGGATCTGCTTCTGTACGGTTACATCCAAGGCTGTCGTCGGCTCATCTGCGATCAGATAATCCGGTTTCATGGACATGGCAATGGCGATCATAACACGTTGGCACATACCACCAGACAATTCGTAAGGTTTTTTCTTCATCAGTTCTTCCGGATCACGCAGATTCATCATCCGCAGACTTTCCAACGCTGCTTCCCTTGCCTGTTTTTTGCTCATTCTGCGATGTTTTCTCAGTCCTTCCAGAAGCAGTTGTTCAACTGTAAAAAGCGGATCAAGAGCAGCAGTCGGATCCTGAAAGATCATTCCGATCCTGTCTCCGTATAACTGTCGTTTTTCTTTTCCTGATAACTTCAGAAGACTCTTTTCGTTCAGTGTCACATCTCCGGATATCACCTTTCCATTTCCTGCAAGCAGATTCATGATCGTCAGAGAGGTAACTGACTTGCCGCTTCCACTTTCTCCCACCAGAGCATGGATCCTTCCGCGTTTTACTTCCAGGCTGACATCTTTTACTGCATGAACCATTCCGTGAGATGTCTGAAACTCCACATGTAGTCTTTTTACCTTTAGAACATCATTTTTGGGCTGTTCCATTCTGTATTCCCTCCCCCAGATAATTAAATGCCAGAACAATGATCATGATCAGTATGCCCGGATAAAACATCAGTCTTGGATAAGTCTGAATATAACTTCTACTGTCACTGAGCATGATCCCCCATTCCGGTGTCGGTGCCTGCACACCAAGGCCGATAAAGGAAAAACCGGCAATTGACAGAATGATCGAACCGATTTCCATTGTTGCCAGTGCGATCACAGATGGCAGGATATTTCTCAATACATGCCTAAATATGATCCTTGCGTGGCCGCAGCCGCCGGCTTTTAGTGCGGTCATATAATTTTTATTTTTTTCCTGAAGTGTCAATGCTCGGGCAAGCCTTGCATATTCTGCCCAGGATACGACCGATAAGGACAGAATCAGATGAGCGCCGCTGGCTCCTACGGTTCCTGCAATGGCAAGTGCCACAATAAAGACCGGCATAGCCATAAATACATCAATGATCCTCATAATTATGGAATCGATTTTTCCACCTACATATCCGGCAAACAGTCCGATCGGCACCCCGACACATACGGTGATCAGAAGCACCGTAAAGCTATAGCTCAGTGAATACCGGCTGCCCCAGAGAAGTCTTGATAAAATACATCGTCCCAGCTGATCAGTACCTAAAGGATATGCCGCCGACGGATTCTTTAATTTTATCGAAACATCCACAAGCAGTGGATCATGCGGCGCCAGTACAGGTGCAAAAATAGCTGCCAATGCAAAAATTATGACCACCATCAATCCTATTTTTGTTTTCGGTGACCGGAATACCTGTTTCCAGTACAGATTCTGGATCATGCTTTTTTCTGTTTTCTGCTTTCTTCTGCTTCCCATTCTATGATCTCTCCTTTACTTTAACTGGATTCGCCGGTCAATCGCAGAATAGGCGATATCCACAAGAAAATTTAATACTACAATGCCAACAGCCAGAATAAAGATAAAACATTGCAGCACCGGAGTGTCTTTTGAGATCACGGATTTCAATGCCAGATTTCCGATTCCCTGAATTGAAAAAATACTTTCTATCACAGCTGAGCCACAGAAAAAACCGATCACAATTGATACCAGACGTGTAAGCACAGGAATCAGGATATTTTTCAGACCATGACGCAAAATTACATTTACAGATGACAATCCCTTAGCTCTGCTGGCACGTATGTAATCCTGCTTCAGCACCTGTATCATATTGGTACGGATCAATCTCGTCATAATTCCAAAGAAACTGATATCCATGGCAAATGCCGCAAGAATCGGGATGCCTCCGGCATCTCCTCCGATCACGGAAATCACTTTTAGCTTTACTCCAAATATATAGAGCAGCATCAGACCGATCCAGAAAGACGGCATAGATACACTGAGGGACGACAAAATGCGAATGACTTTATCCAGAACTCTGTTTTCATAAATTGCCGACAAAATCCCGAGAGGGATTGATACGATCATCAACAATAAAAACGAAGTAACTGCCAGTTTAAATGTCTGTGGAAAATATCTTTTTAATTCCTCAAAAGCCGGTTTTCTGGTAGAATATGATTTTCCAAAATCGCCATGAAGTGCCTGATCCAGCCATTTCCCGTATTGTACCAGCACCGGCTGATCCAGCCCTTCCTCATGCCGTACTTCTTCTACCTGCTCCGGTGACGGATGTTCGTATTTTTTCTCCGCCAGAACTCTGGCCGCATCACCTGCCGATATAAAACTCAGCATAAAAATAATAAATGTAACCGCCAGCACTACCGGAATCATAAATATAAAACGCTTTGCAATTACTTTTCCCATCTTCATCTCTCCTCATTTTTCATCTGTTTATTCGGTTAAAATAAAAAAAGCTGATATGATCCAGCATCATATCAGCACAAAAAACAAACCTCTACCTCAGGCAGAGCTTATTCCTTCTGTATCCCATCCGAATCAGAATTCTTCTGTCAAAAAGGCAAGTCTCCTGACTCCAGTTCTTCCTACTTACCATCTTCCCGGATCTCTCCAGTGATATTTTGGTTTTCGTCCCTGTCACAGTAGCGGTGGCTGTTCTGGCATTTCACCAGATTCCTTATTAAGTACTTTGTACACCCTTCTGACTATTCAATTTTCATAGTTGCAATGAATAAATATTATAATATCATACTTTTCTTTTTATATAAATAGTTTTTTGTCAAATATAAAATATCTGAACATTTCATAGTGAAACCCGGATATTTTCTGCCTGTATTATTATAGATCCCTTAAGAAAATAACATTATGTATGAACGGTGACTTCTTTATATTTCCGTATAATGATCATATAACTTATGAATAATAAAACAGCTGCACTGCTCCATGCACAGATCTCTGCATAGTATATTCCATCTTCACCGATCAGTTTTGGCAGCAGCAGCGCAATACTGACACGCATGATAAATTCTGCAATGCCGCTGGCAAGCGGAATCAAAGTATTACCCAGGCCCTGGATAGCGGAACGATACACATACAGCAGATACAGCACCCACAAAAAGACAGCCATGATAAACAAATACTTATATGCTATATCCAATACCTGTCGGGTCTGATCCGGTTCACCGGATACAAACAGGGACAGTACATTACGTCCAAACAGTACCATCATGCCGGAAATGAAAGCCGAAGTGAGCACTGCCATATAAGTGCCGCTGCGCACGCCTTTTCGAATCCTCTGGTATTTTTTTGCACCAAGATTCTGGCCCACATAGGTTGTAATAGCATATCCATATGAAACGGCAGCCATCTCCAAAACCCCATACAGCTTGTTCGATGCCGTAAATCCCGCCACAAACAGAAAACCAAATCCATTGATCACATACTGTACCACAAGTCCTCCCACGGAGATGATCACATTCTGTATCGCAAGAGGAACCGCCAGTTCCAAAAGCCGCAGGCTCATAGAGGGTTGCCTGTAAAAGTCCTTCTTTTCCAGGCGGATATCCGGGATTTTACGTAATACGATCAAACAGTACAAGGCTGAAAATCCCTGTGCGATAACGGTTGCCACTGCTGCTCCGGCTATACCCCAGCCAAAAACCGCCACAAATAACAGATCCAGTCCCACATTGATCACTGCTGCCACTGTCATTGCGATCAACGGAGATCTGCTGTTTCCAAGTGCCCGAAGGATCGCTGCAAATATATTATAAGCAGCTATGATCGGGATTCCCGCAAAAATCAGCCGCAAATATAGCATTGTCAGATCAATGACATTATCCGGTGTCTGTAAAAATAAAAGAACATGATAAACTGTACCTTCACTTACTGCGAGTACGACCACAGACAGTAATGCTGTCATGATATAGCTTTTCGCTACTGCACATTTCAGATTTTCCTTTTCCCTTGCTCCATAATACTGAGATACAAGAATAGAAAAACCCTGTGTGATACCTGTCATGATCCCCAACACCAGCCATACCAGCCAATCTCCGGCACCTACTGCCGCCAGTGCTTCAACTCCTACCACTTGTCCGACGATCATGGTGTCTGCCATTGTATAAAACTGCTGAAAAATATTTCCAAGCATCATTGGTATGGCAAAAGTTATGATCAGTTTTCCGGGAGATCCGGCAGTCATATCTTTTTCATTGGTTCCCATAAGAATCTCCTTTTCTTTTCATCCTTGTCCGCTATTTTACAAGGGACTCTTACGAAACACAAGCCTATTTTTTCACAAAGTTTTTCTCATATTTTTGGTAGCTATTACATCTTTATAATCATTATTTTTAATGGATCATTTTTTCCACGCCTATCTTAAAACTCTTTCTTCTTCATAGCGCTCATACTATACTTATACGAAGCAAACCATATAAGCAGACTTAGCACAATAAGGGCAATCCCGATTTCAAAATCTCCTATTCCCCCTATCATATGCAGAATACTTTCTTTTAATCCCAAGTTAGTCTTCATAAAAAATCCAATTGTATAACAAATTGCAAAAATAATTAAAATTGCAATTGGCAGCACAATTCGCCCTTTCTCTCCTTCGAACCTTATCCTGATCGCGATCATAATTCCCGCAATTGCCTGAAACACAAAAAATGTGATCAACTCCATTGCCAGCATTTCCAGATCAAACACCTCTTCAGGATTTATGAGTACCATAATTCCTGCACAGATCATTCCAATGCACCATCCACATGCTGTCATGATAAAGGAAAAAATATATTTTTCTCTGACATATATTTTTTTATTTACGGGTAAAGAAAATAAATATGTGTAACCATGGCCATTTTCATCATAACTGATCGTATTACCTGAATATATCGCCAGAACAGATGGGATATACATTGCAATGAAAGCAGCTCCCGTTTTTCCCGTAAGTATAAAAAACAATGCTACAAACACTAACACAAAAAAAAGATTACCACCTTGCCGAAAAAACAATCGAAAATCCTTTTCCAAAAGCCCTCTGATTCCTTTCATCATCTCCCGCCTCCTGTCAACATCAGGATCACCTGATCGAGTGATCCGCTCTCTACTACGATTTCCGGATAATTTTCTATATAATACTGCTTCTCGTTCGTCAGACAGGCAACTCCAAAAAACTCTTTTTTCTCTTTCAAAAGATACCTTTTATCCACTGCCTGATATTGTTCCTCACTGACCTTCAACACTGCATATTTTTCAAGAATCGTATCCATCGCTTCATGAAGTATGATCTTTCCTTTATGTATCACATAAATGTCATCACACAGATGTTCTAAGTCCGAAGAAATATGTGAACTGATCAGGATACTTCTCTCCGGCTCTTCTTCCATATACTCTCTTAAAATATCCAGCATCCTTTCCCTCGCTCCGACATCAAGCCCTGCTGTCGGCTCATCCAGCATCAGGAATTCTGCCTGATGTGTCAATGCAATGATCAGATTCAGCTTTGCTTTCATTCCTGTTGAGTACTCTTTTATAAATTTCTCCAACGGAATCTGATATTCTTCACACATCTGATGAAATTTTTCTGCTTCAAACTTTGGATACAATTTGGCAAGGACTGCCTCAACATCTTTCCCTTTCAAGTATCCACTGAATCCGGTTTCTGCCAGGACAACTCCCAGCTCTTCTTTCTCTTTTTCACTTAACTCTTCCGGTATTTTTCCCAGGATCTTTATCTCACCGGCATCATAAGAAATGAGTCCGAGCACTGCCTTGAACAAAGTACTCTTACCGGCTCCGTTCTCTCCAACCAGACCAGTGATTCTTCCTTTTTCTACATTTAACGAACAGTCTAACTGAAATTCACCGTAGCTTTTCTTTACTCCTTTAATCTCCAACATAATCATTCATCCTCCATGATGAGTTCAAACAACGAACGGATCTCTTCCTCTTTCATTCCGCAGCGCCTTCCCTTCTGAATTGCTGCTTCCAGATCCGCCTCAACCTCTTTCCTGCGCTCTTCTTCCATCAGCTGTGTATTCGAAGCCGCTACATACGTTCCTTTCCCATGAACTGTGACTGTCATGCCCTCTGCTTCCAGATTGTCATATGCTTTCTTCACAGTAAGTGCACTGATCTTCAGTTCCTTTGCCATTGTTCTCACGGACGGCAATATATCATTTTCTTTTAACTCTCCGGAGATGATCTGCGCCTTGATCTGCTCCATGATCTGTTCATAAATTGGTACCATCGATGTATTATTGATTATAAGCTTCATATGTTTCCTCCTCTTGCAAACAGTATATAACAGTATAATACTGTTGTCAACTGTTATATACTGTTTTGCAGTAGTTGACTGTCGGGATTCTGTCATCTGCCATCAGAAGGTATGGGAAGTCTTAGTCATTTACTTTTCATGATCATTAATTTTTATTTGTTACGCAAAATGTATTGACTTTATAGACCGATTAGTCTATTTTGTAAATAACTACAACAAAAATATTCTTGGAGGGATATATGACAAAAGCTCTCACTAATTATGATAAAACAAAAATTTCAATGGCACATGTTTTCCTGCAATATGATCAGGCTACAATGATACATAAATATTCATTAGATTACAATTCTGACTGGTTATATATTACTTTTATTAACCGTACCTATCGTATTAACCGAAAAACGGGAAGTGTTCAGTGGTCAGATAATGATTTTGAAACAGTTCATGAAGCCAATCATAATGAAGCAATGACTATTTATGATGTTTTATGTTATTCAAAGGATAGATGCCATCTATCACATGAATTTGTAAATATAAACAGCCTTTCCTCTGTCCGAACAGGAAATCTCTCACCGAACAGAGGATTTTTTCAGAATACCGCTGACTTTTTTAACGGAAAAACCATTGAATTGCATAATGCCTGTATATCACTTTCCGGAAAGAAACTGGAAAAAGGAGATGTTGCTTTTAAATTAAATCTTTTTCCTTTTTTGCCGATTATCATTCGTTTCTGGGAAGCTGATGACGAGTTCCCGGCAAGTCTTCAAATTCTTGCGGACAGGAATACTTTAGATTACATGCATTATGAAACGCTTATGTTTGCACTTACACATCTGTTTTCCAGACTGAAGGAGGAAATGCGAAATGAAAAAAGGTGAAGAATCCAGGCAACGCCTGATTGAGTGTGCTGCTGAATTATTTTGGAAAAATGGGTATTCTGCTACTGGAATCAGCGAAATCCTCAAACAAACAGACCTTCCAAAAGGATCTTTTTATTTTTATTTCAAAAGCAAGGATGACCTGGCAACAGCAGTAACAGAATACTATCAAAAAATCTTACTGGAACAATTTCAAAATAAATCTCAGGGAAATGACTGGGAAAGTTTTATTGAAGAAATCTTTGATTTTTTATCTGAAAGGACAAATGGACAAACATTTGCAGGCTGCCCGTATGCGGTGATGGGCATGGAAACAGCACTTAGCAAACCTGCAGTTGCATCTGTATTTATGGAAGGACTGAAAAAATTTGAGCAGATTTTTCAGGAAGTATTGTTATACTCCGGATTGTCTCCAGATCATGCAAAAATTCTTTCTCAGCGCATGCTTTCTATCTATCAGGGATATTTTCTTCTTGGACGAATCAGCGACGATACTTCTTATTTGAAAAATGCAAGAAAAAATATGATTGAAATGTACCGGGAATACCGGGCATTTCATGGAATCTGAGAGGAACTTACATGAGTACGGTAATTCGGGCTTGTAACTGCCCAATCGCAGTAACGGCTTTCACTCCGTATTATTCAACTTCGTCAGTCCAATGCTATAAAGCTCTGCACCCTCTTGATAGCGCACAAATTTCTTTGCTATTTTCTTTGTTTTCTCTACATCTTTACGTGCATATCCCATACACCGCACCTCCCTTTTTGCATAAAAAAAGCAGCTAACCTATTTTTCATAGACTAACTGCTCGTGTTTTAGTTCCATATTCTATTTTAATTTACTGAAACGTCTTCTGTTTGACTTAACTGTTTATGAATACCAAATTCCCGTTTCATTTCTGCTTCAACTTCATCTGCTGAATACACTCTGCCAGCCTTAATATCTTCCATGCCTTTTTCTATTTCTGCATTGAACTGTTCCTTTGTCAGAGAGCCATATGCCACAGGCTCCTCATAAGCTGGAAGTTTCATCTCAAAAGGAATTCCTCTCTGGAGCACAATCTGTCTCAGAAACATTCCTACTGCATTGGACATTGGAATTCCAAGTCGATCAAGCACCTGCTCTGCCTGTTCTTTTACTTCAGGTTCGACACGTGCAAATACATTTGCTGTTCTTGCCATAGATATCGCCTCCTCTTTTTTCTTCATTATATCTTGTTTGATTGCAAGTTGCAAGCGATTCGCAATCTGTTTTCGTAATTTCATACACCGGCAGACGGCAGGTGGCAGATAGGGTATCTATAAAAATTTGTATTTGCTTCAATGACTCTGCCACCCATCATTCTTTTAACAGAATACTGTTTTCCTGTTTTTCATTTACTCGATACTCCAACTCATTCTTCATCCGGCTTCTTACATCACACATGGTTCTTATGTAATAAAGAATAGTACGAACATTTTTAATTTTATCAGCTATCATAATTCTGTATGCCTCCTTCTTCCATGAGATTACAGCAAACGTAGTAGTAATGTCTATCAAAAGGCTTTTACATATTAGATAAAAGCATGTAAAATTTCTTTTACATAGCTTAATTGCGGTCTATTTAGCTTGTTTCCTGACTACTCAGGAAAAATATTTCTACCCTCGCCCCACCTGTATTTTCAGAATTTG
>OLRY01000326.1_pt1 | contig 65656 bp, 56 predicted proteins | sample 1672541 | NCBI WGS metagenome assembly OLRY01 (sample SAMEA3136697, study PRJEB25190) | human gut metagenome | biome: human gut; feature: human-associated habitat; material: faeces | place: Austria | collected 2013 | reverse complement strand
TTTTGCACGGCAAAATCCGCTCCCGGCGGATTTTAAGTCTGAGGTTATTATACCACACTTCCCCCACACCCGCAACTTTATCTCCTTTATTTTTAATGAATAGCCGGGATTTTTTGAGTTATCATATTTACGGGCGAATTTAACAGCGTTTAAAAACAACTAAAAACAGTGTGAAATATATGTAACCTAACGTAAACTAATTTTAGTTAAACGAATTTGTAAGTGTGAAAACGGGTTACACCGATACTTACTTAATAAAATTGTGTAACACTGTTAAGTTAGTGTGAATTTTGTTTTTAATGCACATAATAAGCAATTATTATTTATGTGTTTTAGCTGAATTTCCTATAGCCGTATTGACTTTTAGCTAAAACGTTGTATAATCTTAAGTGAATTAAGCAAGCGGAAACAGCTTAATAAACATAAGCTAAATTCATTAACTATCAACTAAGGACCAGTGGCTAAGCACTGTCCGACCAGAAAGGAAATTATCACATGAAAGCAAAGAAGATACTCGCAGGTATCCTTGCGGCAAGCACAGCAGTTTCGCTGGCAGCCTGCAACAGTAACAATGCAACATCATCAACATCAGGCAGTACATCATCTTCATCTTCATCAAAGACAGAAGATAACAGTTCTGCGACATCGGGGGAAGAATCTTCTACTACACCTTCGGGCGAAAAGATCACACTCAAGGTTCTTACTCACCGTACAGACCGTAAGGATGACGGCTCACTCGACAAGATGACAGACGCTTTTGAAGAAAAGTACAACTGCACTGTTGAATATCAGTCATTCAAGAGCTACGCAGATGACGTTTCGACAATGATGAGCACCAAGGAATACGGCGATGTACTCATGATTCCCGATACAGTTAAGCTCGCCGATCTTTCAAACTTCTTCGAGCCTCTCGGCAAGTACGATGAGCTTAAGGATAAGTACAAGTGGGCAGATCAGAAGATGTATGACGGAACAGTATACGGCCTTGCACACTTAGGCACAGTAAGCGGCGGTATCTGCTACAACAAGAAGGTATGGACAGAAGCAGGCATTACAGAAATGCCCAAGACAGCCGATGAATTTATCGCTGACTTAAAGAAGATCAAGGAAAAGTTCCCCGATGTAATTCCTTATTATACAAACTTCAAGGAAGCAAGCTGGACGGCTGCACAGTGGTCAAGCCTTGTTGTTCCTTCTTCGGGTAACCCCAACTTTGAAACAGACCTTATCGTAAACAAGGAAGACTTCTTCACAGAAGGCAAGCCCTACTACAACGTATTCAAGCTGATGTACGATATATATTCAGATCCTACTCTTATCGAGGGCGACCCGATGAGTTCTGACTGGGAAGGCTCAAAGCTTATGCTCGCTAACGGCGAAGTTGCTACAATGACAATGGGTTCATGGGCAGTTTCACAGTTCCAGCAGCTCGCTAAGGACAACGGTCTTGATCCCGAAAATATCGGTTATATGCCTGCTCCCTTCTCTAAGGACGGCAAGCAGTACGCACAGTACGCAGCAGACTACTGCATGGGCATAAACAAGAACATTGCCGACGACAAGAAGGATCTCGGCAAGAAGTATATTGAATGGTTCATCGCTGAATCCGGCTTCTCTGAGGCTGAAGGCGGTATCAATACACTTGAAGGCAGCAAGCTCCCCGATTACCTCTCAGCATTTGACGGTTGTGAATTCTTCACAGCAAATGCAGCTCCCGATGGTCTGACAGGCGTATTCAACGCTATCGATAAGGATTCTGAGGTTGGTATATGGACAGGCGACTCCGCTAACTTCAAGCTCCAGCTTGCTGAAGCAGCATTTGCAGGCAAGGGCGACGCAGGCTTTAAGGCTATCGCAGACTCCGTTAATCAGAAATGGGCAGCTACAAGAGATGCTAACGCAGAGCTTGAAGCATACATCAAGGCTAACGGCTAATTAACGCTATCGTATTTTCTTCATAGATACTCCAAACACACAAACCCGTACGGAAAGGCGTAAGTCTTTCCGTATAGGTTTTTATGGAGAAAATTAACTAATTTACAAAAATAGAAATTATTTCTTGAAAGGACAGATTTATGGCTACTCAAGGCGTTACCGCAATTCAGAAGCGTCGCACATTATGGCAGTGGCTTAAAGGCTATACAGGTCAGAAATACATGACCACAGTGCTGTTTCTGGCGATACCTGTCGCACTGCTGATACTTTTCACTATTATCCCTGCTGTTAATATGATAATATTCAGCTTCCAGCAACGTGACCAGCTTGGCGTAAATGTACAGTGGGTCGGTTTTGACAACTATAAGACGCTGTTTACCGATATGGCATATCTTTCAACGCTCATCAACAGCTTGTACTACTTTGTCGGCTCGTTTATACAGCTCGGACTTGCACTTTTCATCGCAACTCTGTTATGCTCGAAAATAAAGCTCGCAGGACTGTTCAAGGGAGTTATCTTCTTCCCTTATCTTATGAACGGCGTTGCGGTAGCGCTTATCTTCCAGAGATTCTTCAGAGGCGATGACGGCGGTACGCTCAACTCCATAATCGCACTTTTCGGAGCAGATCCTGTAAAGTGGCTGTCAAACGGTGCTATCAACAACTGGTGTCTGGTTTTTGCGTCGGTATGGCGTTATATCGGCTTTGATATTCTGATGTTCATCGGCGCTATCCAGTCTATCTCGCCCGACATTTACGAAGCGGCAGATCTTGACGGTGCAAACGCATGGCAGAAGTTCCGGCACATAATTTTCCCCGGTATCAGAACAATCATCGCATTACAGCTTATCCTTGCCATAAAGGGTGCTGCATCTGTATTTGAGATACCGTATATTATAACCGGCGGTAAGATGGGAACATCGACCTTCGTTATCAAGACGATCGAAACTGGCTTCCAGTACCAGAAGATCGGACTTGCATCCGCAATGGCTATCGTCCTGCTGTTTATAATAATAGTGATTACGATAATCCAGAAGATATTCTTTAAGGAAGAAAAGTAGGTGTAACAATGACAGACAATATCACAACAACCGAAAACTCCGGACAGACCTCTTTCAATATGGATAAATACAGGTTCAAGGAAACGCCTAAGGGTGTAAGAATACTGATAGACGTATTGAAATACGCCGTGCTTGTCATAGCCTGCCTTATAGTTATCGTGCCTCTGGTAGTCGTATTACTCGGCTCGCTGAAAAGCCACGAGGATTTTCTGACAAGCGGAGCGTTTGAGCTTCCTAAGGTGGTGGAGCTGGCAAACTTCAAGACGGCGTTCCTGCAGGGTAACGTAATGAAAGGCCTTATCAATACCGCTATTATCCTTGTGTTCTCGTGTGCGGGAACGATAATCACAGGTACTATGACCGCCTTTGTTGTACAGCGTTTTACAATGGTATTCACAAAGCTCGTAAAGAATGTATTCCTTATTGCCGCACTCCTGCCGAATATCTCTATGCAGGTAACGGTATTCCAGGTAGTGCACGCACTCGGTCTTTATGACACCCTCGCCGCACCGATAATCCTTTATATCGGTACGGATATAGTTTCGATCTATATCTTCATACAGTTCCTCAATAACATATCCGTATCCCTTGACGAAAGTGCGATACTTGACGGCTGTTCATATCCGAGAGTATACCTGAGCATTATTCTCCCTATGCTCCGTCCTGCTATTGCGACCGTGCTTGTAATCAAGTTTGTAAGCATATACAACGACTTCTATACAGCAAACCTGTATATGCCCAGCGACGGACTTCAGGTCGTATCGACCGCCCTTTACAAGTTCATCGGTCCTTACGGCTCACAGTGGGAAATTATCTTCGCCGGTGTAATTATCTGCATCATACCTACGTTGATAATCTTCCTTTCGATGCAGAAGTTTATTTACAGCAACCTTGTTTCAGGCTCTGTAAAGGAATAAACGCTTCCGATTCTCCTTGCTATATATGAAAATGACGTCACGCCGAAAAGCGTGACGCCATTTTTTGCTTGCGGGAAAGATTGTACATAAATGCAGAAAGTCATAATTTTAACGGTGTGAGTTTATCCTGCCGAAAATGCAGATAAAACACCCGTTTTATTTGTAGCTGCTGCCCTTATATATATCGGGATAAATAAAATTGAATGATAATGAACGGTTTCTTTTATACGAAGCAACACATAGCTCCAACGAGAGCTTTTTAACACTTATAGATTGGTAGCACTCATTTCTCAGGAGTGCCGCCGCTACTGTCATAGCAGTTTTCTTGTCGTCATACCGTGCGGCATATTCCGGACAATATACGGTTGCTTTTGCGGAATTGATGTATTTGATTTTTCCATCCTTGCTTATAACCTCGAGTACATAAGCCATGCTCCCACCTCACTTTACAATTATCCTATAATAAAATTATAGTTTAAAGAAAGGCGCATTTCAATAACAAATCAAAAATAAAGTTGAAAAATGGGATAATATGTCAGAAATTTTGTCGAATTTATTGAAATCACTGAAATAGTCCGAATTTTACTCTCAGACGGCAACATTTTTTCAATAGTGCGTCGCCTGTTATAAGCACAAATATAACTGTTGATACTGCATGGATAAGGTCAAAGGGTATGCCTGAAACGATATATGCGGTAATTGTCTGTAAGTTTATATCGGTCGTGTAGGTAAGCACACTTGATATATTCATTATTCCGCCGTAAATAACGAGGACTGACAGGAAGGAGTAGATACAAAGGGCGAGCGTGTTGCGCTTTTTCGAGAAGATGATACCTGCGAAAAAGCCAAGAAGCCCCATTGCAAACATCTGCCACGGCGTCCACATACCCTGACCGAACAGCATATTCGATACAAGCATGGAAACCGCACCGACAAGAAAGCCTGCCTGTGCACCGAGCGCCGTTCCGCTTATGATAACGATTGCGGCAACGGGCTTGAACTGAGGGAACATAAAGAAAAGCTCCCTTCCTGCGACAGCCGCCGCAGAAAGCACGGCAAGCACCGCAATATCCTTTGCGGACGGCTTCTTTTTTTCGAAGCTGATAAAGAAAGCGGCAAGGCACTCAACAAGCACAGCAAGAATTATCAGCAGATGCTTTCTTGTGTCATTCGGAATAAAAAGTGTGCCGAGTATTACTGTGAAAGGGATAAGAACGGCAGTTATAACGCCTGCGACAATATCGGACGGAGTAACTTTTTTTGCGGTTACGGGCGGCTTTGCCATTGAGTTTTTCGGAGCGACGCCGATTATAAGCATAATCATAGGAACACACAGCAACGCATATTGCAGCCAGAACGGCTCTGACGGTATCTCAAAAGGAAATATGCCGGTACCGGCTAAAAGCATAAAAGCAAATCCGACACTGCCGAGCGAAAGCATTACCTTTCGGAAAACCGAGAGCTTTTTGCGTTTTTTACGTTTTTTGCGTTGCGTTACTGTTATGTCGGGCTTATCGCCTTTTATGCCGTGAAAACGTCCGGAGAGATCGCCGTAGTTTTCAGCCCTTCCTCCGAGAGAAGCTATAAGCCCTGCGACAGTGTAAACATTATCGCATACGTTTTTGGCGATTTTTGCACTGTCTGTAGTGAAGAATGAGGAATCAGCAAAGAACTGTGACGGCGGCAGAGATACGCTTATTTCACCGTCAAAAAGCAGGGCGCATATATCCGCCGTTTCGGCGCAGAAATCCATATCGTGACTGACGATTACTATCGTTTTCCCGTCTGCTTTAAGCTGTTTCAACAATGCCGAGAACATCTGCTTATATACTGCGTCCGCCGCCTTGGTCGGCTCATCAAGAAGAAGTATATCCGCACCGTAGGAAACGAGCTTTGCAAGCGCCGCCTTCTGCCGTTCACCGCCGGATAAGTCAAACGGGTGACGTGACAGCAGGTGCGTAAGATTAAATGCGGCGACTATTTCATCGGCATTATCGGCAAATTCTTCTCTGAGCGTTTCCTTATTGAAAAGCAGGGTAGGGTCCTGCGGAAGAAAACCTATCTTTCCGCCGTTTATCGTTATTTTTCCGCTGTTTTGCTTAAGCGTACCGCAGATAAGGCTGAGCAGGGTCGATTTTCCTGCGCCGTTGCCGCCCACAATTGCGGTTATGCTCCCTTGTTTTATGTCAAGCGAAAGGTCTCTTATAATATCTCTTTTGCTGTTCTTATAGCCGAAAGACAGATTTTTTACGGATATACAGCTTTCCTCCGACAGCGTATCGTCTGCGGCGGCAGGTGATATGAGCGTGTGTTTTTCTCCGTAGGACGTATACCAGTTCTTAGCGGAGGGAACGTCAAGCAGTGGAAGAACATTGCTGACAGATGCGCTTGCTCTTACACCTGCCGGCATTTCAAAAAGCATAGGGTGATTATTTTCTGACAGATGCTCTGTAAGAGAGCTTGCGTCGCCGTCGTGGCACACCTTGCCGTTGTCGAGCATAACGGCACGCTTTGCAACGGATAAAAGACCGCCGAGCTGATGCTCCGCAACAATCACTGTCGTACCAAGCTCCTTGTTTATTCTCACAAGCAGAGAAATAAACTGCGTGGAAGCAATAGGGTCAAGCTGGGACAACGGCTCGTCAAGGAGCAGTACATCCGGGTTCATAGCCATTACAGACGCTAAGTTAATCATCTGCTTCTGACCGCCAGAGAGCTTGTCGCAGTCGCAGTACAGCAAGTCCTCTATGCCGAAGAACAATGCGGTCTGGGAAACCTGCGAGCGTATTTCGTTTTGCGAAAGTCCTATGCTTTCCGCACCGAAGGCAAGCTCGTGCCAAACCTTGTCGCAGACAATCTGCTCGTCGGTAAACTGCGTGACAAAGCCGGCAAAATGACCGCTGAAAGAAATTTTTCCTTTTTGCGTTCCTGCATCGGCAGGCGCTTTCATAAGATTTAAAAGCGTGGATTTTCCGCTTCCCGAGCTGCCGCAGAGTATTACGAATTCTCCTTTGTTTATTTTAAGCGAAATATCGGAGAGTGCGTTCATATCCGAGCCGGGATAGGAATATGACAGATTTGAAATATTATATAGCTCCATTTCTTTCCCTCCGTTTAAAACGCGAATAAAGCTCGGCTGCAACAGGCATCGCACAGAGTATGAGCCAGAAAACATCCGCAGAAATATCGAAAGCTGTCATCGGCAGGATAAATTCGGGATAGTAGAGATAATAGGCTTTACCGCTTGCAAAAAGAATAATAATTGCGGTTGTGCATATCACGGTAACAGACATTATAATAAAGTCGGACGGCGCAAAGCGGAATATGCTGTAGGCTGTACGTTTTGCCGTACCGTAACCTCTGTATTTCATAGATCGTGCGGTATATGCACTATGCTCAAGGGTATCCGTTACAGCAACGGAGAGAACATGAACACCGCTTCTGATACGGCTTCTAAAGTTGCCCTCGTATATATCGTTTCCCACAAAACGCTGAGCTGCCGCCGCTTGCTTTGCCCGTCTTGCAAACATAGGCACTGAACGAAGCGTCATTGATAACAGCAAAGCGAGTGACGGCAGTGCTTTTCCGAGAAGATATACCGTTTTATCGCTTGTCATACACTTGTTAAGTCCGATAAACCACATAACGAGCGATATTGTCATAGCGCCTGTAAACAGCGAAAAAATAAGCGTTTCAAGTGTGATACTGTTGCCGCTGGGCAACTTTGCAAGCACGGTTATGCCTCTGTTTGAAAACAGAAGATTTATAACCGCCGCAAGCAGTGCCATAGGCAGCATTACAAAAAGCGTTCTTGCGGCGGTTTTTCCGTTCAGTAAAAAAGCAAAAACGGCAGAGCAGACAAGAGCCTCCGCCATAAAGACGGGGCTTTGCACTATTGCGGTTATCAGTATCACCGACAGAAAATACATTGCCGCTGTTACAGGGTGTGATCTTTCCATTGTTGCTCCTTAGTTTTGAAGGTCGTAGCCAAGCTCGCAGGTATAGCGGAACGCTATTTCATCGTTGTTTGCGGGCTTGTACGATGAACAGCCGTAGTTCGGGAAAACGCCGTTTACACTGTACATCCAGCCTGAGATTTGCCCGCAGTCGAATTCATAAAGGTTGTTGATACCCTCGACATAGTATGAGCTGAACATAGAGGTGTAGCTTGCCTCCATCTGAATACTGTTTTCGTCACAGATACGGCGGAGTATATCGTATACGCTTTCGCCGCTGTCGAATCCGACCGTTCCGCTGAATATTACGGCATCATCGGGAACGTACTTTTCAAGTCCTTTTTTCAGTTTATCCTTGTTGTTGAGTATGGTTTTGCACTCTATAACGAATGTGCAGGTGTTGTCATATTTCTTTATCGGCTTGTCGGCAGGCTTCGGAGTTGTCGCCTTAGCGGTTGCTTTGGAAGTTTCGGCGGTAGTTGCAGGCACGGTTGCTACATAAGCGGTTGTTGCGGTCGTCTGAGATGTGGTTTGTAAAGCGGTAGTTTGTGAAGATGTGTCCGTAACGGTTGTTGCGGGCGTTGTCTGAGAATTGCCGTCTGTTTGAAAAGCCGTTGTTGTAACAAGGCTTTCTACGGTTGTAAACGATGATGTTTCGGGGGTAGCGTATGATATACCGCTGTTTTCGGCGGCATCTTTTCCCATAGCGGCGGAAACTACCGCAATTATCACCACAACGACAAGAGCCAACCCAAGACCGAGTATATATTTGTATTTATCAAAAATAGCTTTCATTTTTTCTCCGTGAAATATCGGTTATGTAAAAATTGTTCCGCACCTATTTTATCATAAAAACAGGTACGGAACAAGCATTTACATAATAGTTTTACTTATTTACGCTTTTTCTTCGAAATAAGCATAACTGCGCCTGAGATGAGAACTGCCATACCGCCTGTTACAAGTACGCCTGTACCGGGATTTATGGGATCGTTTTTATCTTCGGGCTTGCCTGAGCATTCGCCGGGCTTTACAGAATCGCCGGGCTGTGCGGGCGTATCGGGATTTTCGGGTTCTGTCGGCTCTGCCTTTGCGGACATTTCGTAAAGTGAAGTGCCGTCCTTTGAAAGTTCATAAGCTGTAAGAGCGAGCACCGCCTGTTCGGTAGCCATATAGTTTTCTTCGCCGCCGAGTGTGTGGCTGTAGCCGTTTTCTGTAGCGTAGCTTTCAAGTGAGTCGATAAGCGTGATGCCGTCAACGATGAATCTTGAATCTGTAAGCGGGTCGATGCCGAGAGCGGCAAGTGCGATAAGTACCTGCGAGGTGCTTTCACTGCCGTTTGCATATCTTGCGTTCTCGTCAAGAGATTCTGCAAGGAACTCAAGACCGCTGTCTATAGCCGCATTTACCTTCTCGTCAGCCGCATAGGGAGCGAGAGCCTGTATAGCCATAGCCGTAAGGTCAACGTCTGCGGTATCGCCGGCGAGCGCCCAGCCCTTGCCTGTCATATTGTCAACAATATAAGCGATAAGCTCATCGTGCGTCTTTGCGCTGTAATCTGTAGTATCGAATGCTATAAGTGAGAATATAACCGCATTGATACCCTGCGATGTGATATAGTCCATATTGTCAAGACCGCTCAGCAGGTTATAGCCTGCGATGTCTGCGGAATTCTTTCCGAGTGAGGACAGAGCGATTATAACTCTTGCGTTCTCTGTAGGCTTTCTGTCCGAAAGTCTGTCTGAGCCGTTAGCCTTTACTGCTTCACAAAGCTCGCTGTAGTATTTTGCCGCCTTATCGGCAGAGAGCTTTCCTGCTCTTGCGAGTGCGATAACCGACCATTCGCCGCCGATAGACTGAACGGGGTAGATATTGTTATCCGCAAGAGTGCCGAGAACAGTGCTGAAGTGCTCCTTGCTCTTTGTGCCTGCCTGCTTTATCGTGTCGATAACAGCAAATCTTTCTGTTGCCTTGTCAAGAGTATCCGAATTTGTGACCTTATCTCTTAAACGCTCGGGAACTGCTGAGTAAGCGTCCTTTGCACTGTCGATGTTGCCCTTGCTGTCAGCGGTCACCTTGCCGATTGCATCTATTGCCTTTATCGCATTGCTTATAACGTCAGCCTCAGCCTTAGCGAGAGCTTCTTCTGCGGTTGTTAAGGTTTCGTAGTTTCCTACAAGCGTCTTTGCGTTGTCGCTGAGCTTGTCGTAAGCCGTTCTTGCCGCTGTGATGCCGTCGTAGCTGTCGAGCGTTACATCGCCTATAGCGTCAATAAGTTCTTCAACCTGCTCAGCCGCCTTTACATCATCGGGAACGAGCTTTAAGTAAGCGTATACGGGCTGTTTTTCGCCGTTCTGAACGATTATTCTGACAACCTTTATTTCAGACCGGTCAAGTGCGATTTTAGCCTCTGTGCCAGATGCTACACGCTGATTGTTGATATAAATGTTATCATCGTCAGCGCCCGATACGGAAACGCTCACGCTTTCCTCAATGCCTGTGCTTATCTCGTAAACACCGTTATCATCGGGAGTGATTTCCTTTATTGTCTTGCCGTTTGCGTCTGTTAAGACTATTTTTCCGGGAAGCGATGTCGTGCCGACCTCTTGCTCGTTTGCAGTTGTTCTTACAACGTAAGAAACCTCTGTCGATTTCTCGTTGAATACGCCTGCCCAGATGTTGCTTGCTGTCTGTATCTTTATATAGTGAACGCCGTTTTTGAATGTAACGGGGTTGCCGTTTTCATCTACCGCCCACTTTAAGTCGAAACCGTTTGATTCGGCATTTTCGCTGTATGCGTTTACATTAGTGCCTATCGTGCCGTTCTTGAAGTAGTCAACATAGCCGAACCTTGTCGTGCCTACAAAGGAAGCTGTAGAGCTGTCGCCCTGTATACTGCCCTGAACACTGGGGATAACAACGCCTCTGAGTGTGACAGTATCGCCCTTTGCAAGATCGTTCATATAATAAACGCTGGGTGAAATCCATCTGCCTGTCTGCTTTGAGCCGTCGTTTGAGTTGCCCTGATTGTCTGTCCAGCTTGTTTTACCGTCGGCTGTCTTTTTGTATGTTACTTCGTAATCGGTGATGGTTGTATCTTCGAAATGCTCACTTCCTGCGAGCGCATACCATGTTTTGCCGTCCTCAGAAACATATACCTGTCCGCTTTCAGCCGCACTTCCGCCGCTTACAAAGCTATTGCCGTAAGCGTAGAAGTCAAGGCCGTAGGGGTTTGAGGGGTCATCTGTTACTGGGTTTTCATAGTAATATGTGATATAACCGCCGAAGTTACCGAGTGATTTCATAGTGCCTGCGAGCGTCTGCTCGGGACCTACACCGTAGGAAACGTTGGTGTACTGGCTATTGATGCAAAGATAATCAACGACCTTGTCGGGTACGTCATACTTGCTTCTCTTTGTAGTCTTGACAGTATAGCTTTCTGAAAGAGTGCCGTCTGTTACCGTTACAGTAGTGTTTGCGCTCTTGGTAACAAGACTGTAAAAGCCGTTTCCATCTGCTGTTGCGGCATCGTTGCCTATCTTAACTGTGCAACCGTCGGCAACCTTGAAATATACTGTGGGGAATTCTGCGTCATTTGCTATAACTATATTATAGCTGAGAAGTGACGGGTCGAATGCGGGATACATATCGCCGTGTTCGCTTTTAAGCTCGGTAAAGTGTACGTTCTTTATAGAAACGTCAGCCTTTACGAGCTTTATTTTGTAGCTTGTTATCTTGTCTGCGTCATCAAACTTGTCTGTAAGATAATCGCCGTCAGAAACCACATCTATTGATACTGTAACAGTGCCGTCCTTGCCGAAGGAATATGCGGGAGTTGTTTCGCCGCTTTTAAGCTCTGTATATTCGCCGTCAGCCTTCGCTCTGAAATGAACGTTTGCGGTTTTGCCCTTGAGAGTAAGTGCAACGCTGTCGGTGCCTCCCAAAACATAGGCTGTGTAGCTGTGGCATTCTGCATTTGTGCCGGTCGTATCGGTCACATTGCCGTTTTCGTCATTTCTGAAAACCGTTCCTTCTGCAAAGCCGTTGTACTTTGTCGCATACAGCTCCCTGCCGGCGGGAACAAGCGTGATGCCGCTTGTGCCTGCGATTTCCGCAGTGTAGTCATAGGGACGTGTTATGTTGAACACATACTGCGTCTTTATGCTTTCATCGTCAATGTAGCAAAGCTCTAAAATCAGCTTAGTCAAGCCGAAAGGAATATTAGAAATGCTGTTGAAGCTGCCGGACTTTATCTCGTTTCTCTGTGCAACTCCGTTTATATCGGTATATACCGCATAGCACTTCAGCAGGTCCTTGTTGAACTTAGTTCCGCTGTTGATATAGAAGGATGATGTGCTATAAGACTTTATCTTTACATCATATTCGAGCTTTTCGGGGTCGAAAGCGTCATTGTCCCAGCCGTCAAGCGAGAAAGCCGAAAGTGCAAAGCTGTCAAAACGTGCGGCGGGTCTTGTGCCTTCCTTTATTGTTACCTTATAAGTGCTTGCTGTTGCACCCTCGCCTACCGTAACGGTGATAACATCGCCGTCCTTTATTTCAGTCGGTTTTGTAAGGCTCAGCGTCTTGTCGCCGATCTTGCTTACCGTCTTGAATTTCTTGTTCAGTGCGGTAGGACGGAAATTGATGCTCTTTGTGCCGAAAGGAACTGTAAGAGTATAATTATAGGTCTTTGCGCTGAATTCGGGGGAAAGCGTGCCGTAATCACTGCTTATCGCTTTAAGCGATGTATCTGTACCGCTCCAGTCATTGCCAAGGTCAGCGCCCCAGTCCATAGTGTACTGCATACGGATCTCATCGCCGCTTGCGAGCTTGCCGTTAGCAACGGTATAGGCTGTTAAACCCTCGTTTGTAAACCAGTCGTTGAGCGTACCCATCCAGCCGCTCATCGAGCCGCCGTCAAACGCCGCAAGTCCTGCGATTTCGCTTATGTAGCCATCGTCTGCGCCCAGCTGAGTAAAGCCGGAGCTTTCGATAGCGTCCTTTATGCAGGTCATTGCGCTTGAGGTCTTGTCAAGCGATACCCACTTGTCGACCTTGGTACCTGTCCACGCAGGAGCGTTACCGCCGCTGACCGCTTCGGTAAACGTTGTGTTTTCTACAATAACACGGACGCTTCCGAGGTCGTCATCGGCAAATACAGTAAAGCTTACCTGCGGTACTGACAGCAGTGCCAGTGAAAGCGCCAGCAGTAAAGCTGTCACTTTTGCTGTAAATTTCTTTACATTTGTCATAGTTTTACCTTCCTTTATTCTTTTTTGCCGTAAGGCTTAACCGTCTAATCTGCGTTTTGCCGCTTTTCTTCTTTGCCTGGAGCGTTCACGCTTTTCACGGCTTTTCTCCTTTGCTGAAACCGCCGGAGGCTCTTTCAGCCCTGCGGCTTCAAGCGCCCTTGTCCACGGTCCCAGCTTCTGCTTTATAAAGCAGACTTCGCTTGGAGTAAAATCGGAGCGTTTGGGCAGAGTGCCAAGCTGTTCATACTTTTCACAAAGCATAGCGACAGCCTTGCTGAATTTTTCGTCCGCCATAACGTCACCTCCGTAAACAAATACGAAAAACGGCAATAAAAAATGCCTTCACCAAAAAAAGTGAAAGCACAACTGATCTTTAAGCACAGCAAACATAAGCCATACGGATATGCCAAAAAAAGCATAAGGGTACAGACTTAGCTGAAGATCGGCTGTACTTCTTCCTCGTCCAAGAGACAATGCCGAAAAATACGGGGGTATTCTGACTTGTGAGCATAGGCTCAGATACAGTAATGACGGTTGCTCCGGATTCTCACCGGATTCCCTATTACCTACCGGGCAAAAAGCCTTTCGTACCGTATTCTCGATATTCGGTTAAGGATAAGTATAGCATAAAGGGGGAAGAAATGCAAGAGGGGGAGGGGTATTATATTATTTTGTATAAAAGCGGCACGTTATGCGGTCGTTTCTTGCATTTGCAATACTATTATGATATAATAAAAATTACCATAATTGTGATGCAATTGAAAACTGCATACCGAGGACAGAAACACAAGTATCTTAGCGGACAAGGGGGAAAACTATGTTCAAAAAAGTCATAACACTATTATTCGGCACGGCGTTTATGGTAGTGCTGATGCTTGCGGCAGGCGGCATCTATCTCCTGCCCGAAAATTTCATGGGCGCATACACAAATATGTATACCGATATGTGGACTGCCGTGGGAGGGCTGTTCAGTCTGATGCTGGTTCCCGGCTTCGTTGTAGGCTATGCCGCCTGTCAGAGCCGGATTCTCGGCGCAGTCTGGTTTGTCGGCTTTGTCGTATTGGGATTTATCAGCGGAATCAGTATCTGGTGGATCGTCACGGCTGTACTGCTTATCCTCTCCTACATATTCTGTATCAGCGAGAATGTAGGCGATTATGACGATCTTGACACCTATGACAAGCTCTGCGTGCTGATTCCCGCCTTTGGGGCACTGCGATTTATTGACCGCTTCGGGCTGGAAGGCTTTTTCGGCGTGATAGGAAAAATTCTTTCTATTCTCGCTATAATACTGAATTTTGCGCTGATGATCGCTCTGTGGATAGTGCCAAAGGATGAAAGCTCCGTGTTTGGCGCAGTTGTCATGCAGATCAAGGACTTTGGCAGTACGCTGTTCGGCGTTGTAGCTATTTTTGTTTTTTTGCCGCTGTTTTCCGTTTACAGTGCAAAGTATTCATTCATAAAGCCGGGTCTTGCCAAGGTTCTTGCAATCATTTTCGGCGGCTACGACATTATGCGCGGAGCATTTGTAACAATGCCCATTTTACTTAATGCCGCTACCGGAAGCGGGGGTACATCAACGGAGGGTGAAAATCCTATTTTTAATAATATGTTCGGCATTGAGGCGTGCTTCCTTATGGCGATGCTGCTCGGCGGAATACTTTGTGTTAAGACTGCCTTTGGTAAAAAGCTGGGTATGGTCGCACAATTCTGTTTGACAAAGGACGGCACGGCATCACTGCACTGTCTGATGATGGCGGCACTCTGGGCAGTGCTTGTATTCAGCATAGCGCCCGCCGCAATCTTTATTGTGTGGCTTGCCGCTGTTGCCGTTATACTGCTTGTTGCCGGAACATTTAGCGCTATGAATCCCGGCTACAGCTATGAAGAGCTTAGGTCTATGGGCTACTCCGACTACGAGGCAAGAAAGCTGATACGAGAGACAAACGGAAGAATGACTGCCATATAAGGAGGTACAAAAATGACAGACGAAAAACGCAGTCGAATCAAAGAACTGGAAGAAATGCTTTCCTATCTTGTAAACGACTCAATGACGTTAGAGGAGAAGCTGAAAAGCCTCTCGGGCGCATATTGGGAGGCGAGTAATTCCGGCTACGGCGACGCTATAGCGAACAAGCTGATGGGCGGCGAAGAGGACGAGCAGACACTCCGCTGGGAGAAAAACTGCAAGAACAAATACAAAATCGACGCACTCATCGACCTGCTTGACGAGTTGTCAAGAGAATGTGGCGATAAATGTTGACAGCCATTGTTGCGGCATATCGAACCGCCAAATTCTGACAATGAAATTTGTATCGGTATTACCGATGTGCCGTATGAAACAACAAGACAATATACCGCTTTCGCTCCCGATAATCGACCGGAGGCGGAAACGGTGAAAATCAAAGTTTACAGCGATATAAAATAGGAGGAATCATTGTGAAAACAGTTAAATGTCATCGTTGTGGTAAAGAGTTGGTAACGGATGATTATAATACCGACGGAAAAGCATATTACTGCCAGTGGTGCGCACCGATAGCCCGTCAAGAAGAATGGAACGCACAGCACGGTTGTAAGAGTATAACGACCGATAAGGACGGAAACATTGTTCGAAAATACCGTGACGGTAGCACCACAGTCCATACTCCAAAACAAGTCAAGCGCAGTTTTTGGCGAACTATTATAATCCTGATCCTTTTAGCGGCGGGAGTGTTTGTGGGAATAAAGTATTATTCCTATTCTAAAAATGAAAGCAACCTGCTCGCGCCGTTTGAAATTACGCAGACGGAATCGGGCGACGGCTCGAATGTCATAAGCACCGCACTTTCGGGAAGCAGTACATATAAAATCTGCGAATTGACCGTTTCTCCAGAGAAAGAGGGCTTTGTATCAAGCATTTTCAGTTCTTCCTCCGATTGTGCCAAGACCTCTAATTTTACGGTGGATGGAAAAACAGTCTACCGCTACTATTTCAGCGGTTATGATTTCGGCACGGGGCTTGAGGGCGAGTTTTATCTCACGGATATAAACGGCAAACGGGCACTCATTGATGATGATCACGGCAAGGTCTATATGGAAGGCTCTGAATTCTTCGGCAAACATATCGAAAAATTGGAGGCGTTTAATCCGGCTACGGTATTAAAACCTCTTACCGAAAAGGTAACGGGCGGCGAATACGGTATCAATTCGGAATATTATGTCCTGAAAAATGACGGCGTATCTTTAAGTTGCTCCGGGGATGGCAATCGCATCAACGTCCTTGATGAAAGCGGCGAAGTAAGACTCAGCTATAAGGTACAATACTATGAATCCTCTATGGGCAAATTACCGAATTATTCGAAATATGAAATTGTAGAGTAAATACAGACTGAAAGGAAAATGAATTATGGGACTGTTTGGAATGATGTCGTATGACGAAGCAATGGAAACGCTGATTGGCGGGACCGCCTCAAATGCAGTTTTGGAAAAGGCGTATAAACGGGTAAAAAAGAATACGTACAACGAAAGTCAGGGAACAGTGCAGCTGCATTATTGTTTCGGCCAGCTTTACGGTATTGAAAAACTTGAAGGCTCCGCAGAGAAAAGAATTTTCGGTTCAGTGTGGCTATCGGTGGACTATAAAGGTGATTTTGACGATGATAACCTGCAATTGGTTAAAAGGTTTTTGACAAGCAAACCCGATTTTAACCGTCAGGTGAATGAAACGGCTTTGAATATGCAGCCCGATAACAAGGATTACAAATACGCGACCGTTTATCTGATTTTTGCGTATTTGTATGGTTGCGGTTTTGAACCGGATATCGGGAAAGCCGAAGAATATGCCGAAAAGTCTGAAGCGCTTGGAGATGAAAGAGCGGCCGTATGGAAAGCGCGTATCGAGGCCGTAAAAAACGGCAAATAAATGTTGTTGTAAAATGCAGAAGACGGTAAACAGTGGCTTTTGCGTATACTGTAAATGCGGAAAAACAGGTGGCAAAAATCAAATGAAACTGAGAATAAAGGAAACCGCGTGGGCAATCAACCGAATGGCGGGAGGTTACCGTGAAAGAGTTACCGCTGATGTATGCTTTCCCTGTGAAGCCGGGGAGCTTCCCAATTTTGGAAAAGGCAAGCGGCATTTTACCATTGATGAGGTTACGGAAAACAGTATCAGTTTTTCGGTACACTGCGCCGACCCAAAATACAACAAATCGTGGAAAATAAACAAGGGCGAAGAAATAACTTATAAACCACGCTCCTTTGACGGCGGGTATTTCTACGATATTAAACTGAATTAGGATTGTACTGCTATGAATGCGATCGGAATAAAAATTAAAAAGGCAGACGGAAAGCACGACCTTAGTGCAAGTAAATTTTTCGGTGCACCGGTAATTCCTGCAAAGTGGTCGGAATCGTTCTCCGATGATGTTATCTTTTTTGCGCAGATACGGCTTTCGGATATCGCAGAGCTTGACACGGATAACAAACTGCCGCATACGGGCTATCTTTATCTTTTTCTTGATATTGAAATGTATCCTTATCAGGCGATGGCGTATTATTATGACGGCGAGCCGAATGTCGTTATTGATGATTTCAACGAAGCAGAACCTCGGTTCGCTCATCTGAACGAGGACCGGCTTATGAGCTTTGAGCCTGTCGATGAAGATTTTGACGGTATTCGTCTGTTTGGTATTCCTTCATCAGGCTACGAAACAGATGATGAACTGCTGCTACAATTCGATCCGCTGGCTGAAAGCACAGGCTTTCTTGACGATATAGACGGCTATGCTTATTTCTTTTTTGGTGAGGGTAAATACCGCATTGACGATATCCGATTTTTTATTGATCGCTCGTAGTCATCTTACAGATAAGATGACAGTATGTGCAAAATCGGAATTATCCTGATGTATTTTGTCTTTTGCTATAGAGCTATAGGCGTAATGAAAAACACCGGGAACGGTCTTTTACAGACTGTTCCCGGTGTTTTTAACTGAAACGTTCGTGCTTATAAGTCGTTGTATTAAAAATACACGATGCTGTTGCTTTGTTTTATAGTCCAGTTACTTATCTTATCAGAACGCAATTCTGTCCTCGATGTACTTCTTTACATCTGCGATAGGCATTCTTTCCTGCTTCATAGAGTCACGCTCACGGACTGTTACGCAACCGTCCTCAACGCTGTCGAAGTCGTATGTGATGCAGAAGGGAGTACCGATCTCGTCCTGTCTTCTGTATCTCTTGCCGATAGCGCCTGCATCGTCATAATCAACGCAGAAGTATTTTGACAGCTCGTCTGCAATCTCGCCTGCCTTGTCTGCGAGTTTCTTTGACAGGGGCAGAACTGCTGCCTTGACGGGAGCTAAGTAGGGGTGGAAGTGCATAACGTTTCTTGTTGTGCCGTCCTCGAGCTGTTCTTCGTCATAAGCCTCAGTTATAACTGCAAGGAACAGACGCTCAACACCGAGCGAAGGCTCGATAACATAAGGAACGTACTTCTCGTTTGTTTCGGGGTCGAAATATTCCATCTTCTGACCGCTTGTCTTGATATGCTGTGTAAGGTCGTAGTCGGTTCTGTCCGCAACGCCCCAAAGCTCGCCCCAGCCGAACGGGAACAGATATTCGAAGTCGGTTGTAGCCTTTGAGTAGAAGCAAAGCTCCTCCTGATCGTGATCACGCAGTCTTAAGTTTTCTTCGTTTATTCCGAGGGACAGGAGCCATTTCTTGCAGTAGTCCTTCCAGAAGTAGAACCAGTCAAGGTCTGTGCCGGGCTTGCAGAAGAATTCAAGCTCCATCTGCTCGAACTCTCTTACACGGAAGATGAAGTTGCCGGGAGTGATCTCGTTTCTGAACGACTTACCTACCTGTGCAACACCGAAAGGCACTTTTTTACGGGTAGTACGCTGGATATTCATAAAGTTTACGAAGATACCCTGCGCTGTTTCGGGACGGAGGTAAAGCTCGCTCTTCGAGTCCTCTGTAACGCCCTGGAATGTCTTGAACATAAGGTTGAACTGTCTTATGTCTGTGAAATCAGCCTTGCCGCAGTTGGGGCAGGTGATGCCTTTTTCACGGATATAATCCATCATCTGCTCGTTTGACCAGCCTGCACAGTTTGTGCCGTCAAAGTCCTCGATAAGATTGTCCGCTCTGTGACGTGTCTTACAAGCCTTGCAATCCATAAGGGGATCGGAAAATCCGCCGATATGACCTGATGCTACCCATGTCTGAGGGTTCATGAGGATAGCACTGTCAAGACCTACGTTGTACTTGCACTCCTGTATGAATTTTTTACGCCATGCGGACTTGATATTGTTTTTCAGCTCAACGCCGAGAGGTCCGAAATCCCATGTATTTGCAAGTCCTCCGTATATCTCACTGCCGGGATATATAAAGCCTCTGCCCTTACAGAGAGCAACCAGCTTATCCATGGTTTTTTCTGTGTTTTTCATGTACGAAATTTCCTTTCATGTTTTGCATTTAAAAGCAGTGCACGGCAACGTATCTGCGCTGTCGTGCTTGTCTGCCGTATAATTCGTTTTAAATAGTGTTTGCCTCCGACCGTTTTGCTGTACAGAAAGGTCGGAACTTACAGCACCTTACAGCTTTTCGATCCAGCCCATTTCATCGGGGAGCTTGCCGTACTGCATACCTGTCATTGTATCGTAAAGACGCTGAGAGATAGGTCCTATCTTGTTGTCGTTGATAAGCATAACCTTATCGCCCCACTTTAAGTGACCTACAGGTGAGATAACAGCGGCTGTACCTGTACCGAATACTTCATTCAGCTTGCCTGCATCGTAAGCGTCTGCGATTTCCTGTATTGTGATTCTCTTTTCGCTTACCTTAAGACCCCACTTCTTGCACAGCTCTATAGATGACTTTCTTGTGATACCCGAAAGGATAGAGCCCTGAAGTGCGGGAGTAACAACCTCGCCGTCAATTACGAAGAAGATGTTCATAGCACCTACTTCTTCAATGTACTTACGCTCAACGCCGTCAAGCCACAGTACCTGCGAGTAGTTCTGCTTGTGAGCCTCGTCCTGACCGATGAGCGATGCGGCGTAGTTACCGCCTGTCTTTGTAAAGCCCATACCGCCTCTTACTGCACGGACATAGTTTGTTTCAACATAGATATTAACGGGATCAAGACCTGAAGCATAATATGCACCTGAGGGTGACATGATTATCATAAAGTAATACTTGTCGCCGGGACGAACGCCGAGGAACGGGTCAGCGGCAAATATGAACGGACGTATGTAGAGCGAAGCACCGTATGTATGAGGTACCCAGTCCGCATCTATTTTTACAAGCTCGTGGAGAGCCTGTAAGCAATCGTCAACGTTTAACTGAGGGATAACAAGACGCTCAGCGGAGATGTTCATTCTCTTGAAATTTTCTTCCGGACGGAAGAACTGAATGCTGCCGTCGGGAGTTCTGTATGCCTTCATACCCTCGAAGATTTCCTGTCCGTAGTGAAGAACCATAGCGGCAGGTGAAATAGAAATATCCCCGTAGGGAACTATTCTTGCGTCATGCCAGCCCTTGCCAGTGTCATATTCCATAACGAACATATGATCGGTAAAGATGTGACCGAAACCGAGCTTTGTTTCGTCAACGGGCTTTGCCTTAGGTGTTTTAGTTTTCTCAATTTTGATTTCCATTGTAAAAACATTCCTTCCTGAAAGCGATTTTCTCGCCGTAATTTCCGCCATAGCGGCAGCTCGTCTGCCTTATGCAAGCGAAATACCGTTTCCTTTCAGCATCTGTCCGATGAAAGCACAGGAAAATTATGTATGCTTGCAGTACCGACTAATTGTACAAAGAAAATTATAGCACTATTCTTGCAAAAGTTCAATATCTTTTTCACATTATTTGAATTTTTTGAGCGGATTTCTTTCATCAAAAGTCCGCACGTATATTATTATGCAAATAAATCGGTCCGATGCCTTTTGAATGGCACCGGACCGATCGCAATATTTCAGGTTACTGCTTGTTTGACATTTCGTAGGATTCGATCATCTTCTTGACCATCTGACCGCCGATTGAACCTGCCTGCTTTGAAGTAAGGTCGCCGTTGTAGCCGTTGTCCTTAAGGGGTACGCCTACTTCGCTTGCAGCCTGCATCTTGATGCTGTTTAATGCTGCCTTGTTCTTTTTATTGGTACTAGCCATTGTTGTTTTCCTCCGTATTTGTTATGCAGGTCCTTTTGACCTTGCAATATTATTATGTTCGGAGATTTTTTAAATATCAAATGAAATTTTTGGTGAAAAATCAGAACGCAGAAAATACGGCAAACCGTTCTGATTTTGCAAATGACATTGCAATCAGAATTCATCTGTGTTAAAATTAATTAACATATTTTTACGGAGAAATCGCTATGCCTACAGAACTCGAAACCATGAAGCACGCCAAGGAATACATAGACAAGCTCGCAAACGGAATAGGCCCTTTTAGCGATAATCCTGTGCCGGACGGCGATATTATCAATAACGTCAAGCTGTCACGATGCTTTTTCTACATTTCGGGAATACTTGAAAAGGTGATTGAAAACGGCGGAGAGGCGGCTAAGCCGCAAGTCACCGAAGCTGTAAGGCCGCATAAGCGTGGCAGTGTGGTAATAACTGACGAGGCACGGGTAAAATTCAGATGTTTTATAAACGAAGTGTCGCTGTCAACCTTTACCGATATGATAAACAAGCATATTGACAGCGATGTTTCCGTAAAGCTGAAAGGCTCTGCAATTGCCGATTGGCTGACCGTGATAGGCATGCTGACGGAAGAAACACTGCCTAACGGCAAGCTCAAAAGAGTGCCGACCGAAAACGGCATTTCCGAGGGCATACGGCTTAATGAATATTTCACTCCGGGCGGTTTTCCGGGATACGCAATAATGCTCAGCCCTGCGGCACAGCAGTTTGTGCTTGACAACATAGACGCAATAGCGGAAATGAACGGCTTGCCGAGAGAAAAACGTAACAGACTGCCGTTTGAGGTCACAGACGAAATGCGTCAGAAGCTTACTTCCACGGAGAAATTCGTTACGGCAACAGATATAACGCAGAATATCAATTCTTATGTCGATGAAGAAAAGTCGGGTACGCTTAAAACAGGCTCTGTATCAAAATGGCTCGAAGAACAAGGCGTACTTGAAAACACCGAGCTTCCAAGCGGCAGAAAAACCAGACTGCCTACTGAGCAGGGTGTAAAGCTCGGAATAGAAACAAGGCAACGCACCTCACAGCGTGGCGAAGAGTATACGGCGGTTGTCTATTCAAAGCAGGCGCGCCAGTTCAAACGTTCTCAAGGGATGACGCCACTGGAATTCAGACGTAAAGACGGCGACGGAGTCGGAACGGTTGAGTAATTTGCATAAAGACGAAATCTAAAAATTTACATGAAAATTTATATAAAACACTTGTGTTTTTGCAACACATGTATTATAATAAAAACAAAGGAGGGAACGAGATGAAAGCGAGTATCCGACAGATCAGCGAAATGACCGGATTTTCTCCGGCAACTGTATCCAACGCGCTTAACAATAAACGCGGCGTCAACCATGAAACCGCCGCAAAGATTCTCGAAGCCGCCCATGCCTGCGGATATTTATCCGAAGGCGGAAATATCCACAGCATTCGTTTCGTCATTTATAAAGACAGCGGACAGGTCGTTTCCGATACGCCTTTTTTCTCCGCCCTGATCGAAGGAGTCGAGATGGAAAGCCGGGTCGGGAATTTTGAAACGGTGATCTGGAACCTGAACCGGTCTGCGCCGGATTATGACGAACGCTTAAAACAGCTTCTGACCGATCCGACAAGCGGTATCCTGCTTCTGGCAACCGAGTTGGATGAAGAAGAAGCCGCTAAGTTCAAAAGCGCGCTGGCACCGGTCGTTGTACTGGATAACTGGTTTGAAAACTCCTCTTTCAACTCTGTCCTGATCAGCAACACCGATTCGACCTGTGCCGCAGCCGAGTATCTGATCGCAAATGGTTATAAGGAGATCGGATACCTGAAAAGCAACATTAACATCAAAAACTTCTTCTACCGCCAGGAAGGATATGAACGGGCACTTAAAGCACATGGACTTGAGATCCCGGAAAACGGGCTGATTTCTCTGCCTCCGACGATGGACGGGGCGAGAGTACAGATGAACCGTTTGCTTTCCGCCGGGATCAGGCTTCCCGAAGCACTCCTAGCCGATAACGATATCATTGCTCTGGGCGCGATGAAGGCCATGCAGGATCACGGGATCCGGATCCCTGAGGACGTATCGATCATCGGGTTTGATGATCTTCCGTTTTGCAGCATCACGACCCCCGGCCTGACCACCATTCATGTTTATAAACAGGAAATGGGACGCACAGCCGTCCGAAGGCTTCTGGAACTGATTCGGAACGGCGACCGGTTTGTGACCAAATCTCAGATCTGTACTGAGTTTGTTGAGCGGGGAAGCGTGTGCAAACGCACTGACTGACCGCTTATGATAAATGCCAACAGTCTCTAATTTCAGAAAGGAAGGAATTTTTATGACTCCTGCAAAAATCAAAATCGGTTATGCACCGACCAGACGCAGTATCTTTTCCGCACCTGCAGCTATTGAATACCGCAATCTGACCGCAGACCGTCTGCGCGAACTGGGCGTGGATTTTGTTGACATCACCGATATCAATAAAGAAGGGCTTCTCTACGATGACAACGATCTGCCCGCAATTGTGGAAAAATTCAAAGCCGAGAAGGTTGACGGTATCTTCTTCCCTCACGGAAACTTCGGCACCGAGTACGAGGTCGCAAGACTGGCCAAGGAAATGAATCTTCCGGTTCTGCTCTGGGGTCCCCGCGATGAATGTCCCGATCCCGAAACCGGCGTCCGCCTGAGAGATTCCCAGTGCGGCCTGTTCGCGACTGGTAAGGTTCTCCGCCGTTTCCGCGTACCTTTCACATACATGACCAACTGCAACCTGACCGATCCCGAATTTGAGCGGGGAATCAAGGACTTCCTTGCCGTCTGCAATATCGTCCGCACCTTCCGTCATACCCGCATCCTTCAGATCTCGACCCGTCCATTTGACTTCTGGAGCACGATGTGCAACGAAGGTGAGCTGCTTGAGAAATTCAACATCCAGCTTTCGCCCGTTCCGATGACCGAACTGGTTCAGAACGTCAACAAGGCAAAAGAGGAAAAAACGCTGGTCGAAGCCTGCGTCGCTTATATGCGAATGAAGATGGACATCCACGTCACCGAGGACGAGCTTTACAATGTAGCCGCTATGAAAGTTGCGATCGAAACGATGGCAAAGAAATACGGTTGCAACGCCGCTGTTATTCAGTGTTGGAACGCCCTTCAGGATGAACTTGGCGTTATGCCCTGCTGTGCAAACTCCCTGCTCTTTGATGAAGGCTTCCCGGTCGTCTGTGAGACCGATATCCACGGTGCGATCACTTCTCTGCTGATTCAGGCTGCCGGTATGGACGAGCATCCCGTATTCTTTGCTGACTGGACGGTTCGCCATCCTACCAACGACAACGCTGAGCTGCTTCAGCACTGCGGCCCCTGGCCCCTTTCTCTTGCTAAAGAGCGTCCTCAGCTGACCTATCCGCTGGCATTTGATTACCCCGGTGCGGTTGCTGCCGAGTGCAAACACGGCAACGTTACCCTCTGCCGTTTTGACGGCGACAACGGCGAATACAGCCTGCTGCTCGGTACCGCTAAAGGTATTGACGGTCCTTACACCAAGGGTACCTATCTCTGGGTCGAGGTTAAAAACTGGAAGAAACTGGAGGCAAAGATTGTCGAAGGCCCCTATATTCATCACTGTGCCGGTATTCACGGCGATGTTGTCGCGAGACTTTACGAAGCCTGCAAATACATCGGCGTCAAGCCCGACCTTTATGACGATAACGACGAAGAAATCAAAGCATATCTTCGCGGCGAATAAATGAAGGAGAGCCGGGAGAAAAGAGTATCTCTTCCGACTCCTGATCAGAAAAGGACACAGACTTATGAACCTGAAAGCAAACTCTTACAAACTGCGTCAGGTTATCCTCGATATCGTCTACCACGCAAAGGGCGGACATATCGGCGGTGACATGAGCGTAATCGATACGCTCAACGTCCTGTATAACAAGCAGATGAATGTTACTCCCGAGAATTTTCATGATCCCGATCATGACCGCTTTATCCTCAGTAAAGGTCATACGGTTGAGGCACTTTACGCGGTTCTCTGCCAGAAAGGATTCTTCCCCCGCGAGGATTTGAAAACGGTTTCCCAGTATCTCTCCAAGTACATCGGTCACCCCAACAATAAAGTCAATGGTATCGAGATGAACTCCGGTTCTCTCGGCCACGGTCTGTCGGTCGCGATCGGTATGGCACTCGCCGGTAAGATGGACAAGCGCGATTACCGCGTATATGTTGTCATGGGCGATGGTGAGCTTGCCGAAGGAAGCGTCTGGGAAGGCGCCATGGCCGGCGGTCACTATAAGCTGGACAATCTCTGCGCCGTCATTGACCGAAACCGTCTCCAGATCTCCGGCACGACCGAATATGTTATGAACCAGGAAAGCCAGGAAGAGCGTTGGGCGACCTTCGGTTGGCACGTCATCTCGATCGACGGAAACGATGTTGATGCGTTGGATCGTGCATTTGACGAAGCAAAAGCCACCAAAGGCAAACCCACCCTGATCGTTGCCAACACCACGAAGGGCTGCGGCGTATCCTTTATGGAAAATAAAGCTGCATGGCATCACAAAGTTCCGACTCCCGAAGAATACGAACAGGGTATGGCGGAACTGAAAGCAAAGGAGGCTGCGGCAAATGAATAAGATTGCGAATAAGCAGGTGATCTGCGAAGTTCTGATGGAAAAGGCTAAAGAGGACAGAGACGTTGTTGTTCTCTGCTCCGACTCCCGCGGAAGCGCTTCGCTGACTCCGTTTGCCGATACATATCCCGACCAGTTTGTTGAAGTTGGCATCGCTGAGCAGAGCCTGGTTTCGATCTCTGCCGGTCTTGCTAAATGCGGCAAAAAAGCCTATGCGGCTTCTCCCGCATGCTTCCTCTCGACCAGAAGCATGGAACAGGCGAAGGTTGACTGCGCTTATTCCCATACCAATGTTAAGCTGATCGGTATTTCGGGCGGTGTTTCCTACGGCGCGCTCGGCATGACCCATCATTCGGCGACCGATATTGCTGACATGGCATCGATCCCCGGAATGCGCGTTTATCTTCCTTCCGACCGTTTCCAGACCCGTAAGCTGATGGAAGCGCTTTATCAGGACGATCAGACCGCTTATATCCGCGTCGGCCGCTACGCCGTTCCGGATGTTTACTCGGAGGACAACTGCCCCTTTGAGATGGATAAAGCGACCGTTATCGGCGAAGGGACGGATGTTGCCATCATCGCCTGCGGTGAAATGGTAGAAGCAGCCGTTGCCGCTTCCAAAGAACTGAATGAGCAGGGGATCTCCGCCGGTGTGCTCGATATGTACTGCGTCAAGCCGCTGGATGAACAGGCAGTTATCCGTGCAGCTGAAAAAGCAAAAGCTGTGATCGTAATCGAAGAGCATACCCGGATCGGCGGACTCGGTTCAATGGTCTGCCAGATTGTCGCAGCCAATGCTCCCCGTAAAGTCACCTGCATGGGCCTGCCCGATGCTCCTGTTATCACCGGTAATTCCCGCGAGGTCTTTGACTATTATCATCTGAATAAAGACGGTATCATTGCTGCCGCAAAAGAACTGTTAAAATAAGCGACTGTTCCTCCCGCATCGGATCGACATATCCGGTGCGGGAGGGGAAAGGACTGGTTTTCAGCATGAAATATATTCTGGCGATTGATCAGAGCACTTCCGGAACCAAAGCCCTTCTTTTTGACGAAGACGCCCGGCTGATCGGCCGAAGCGACCTTCCGCATAAACAGAAGATTTCAGAAAACGGATGGGTCGCGCATGATCCGATGGAAATCTGGGAGAACACCAAAGGCGTTGCCCGTGCTATTATTGAAAAAACCGGCATCAACAAAGACGAAGTCATTGGCATCGGCATCAGCAACCAGCGCGAGACGGCTCTGGTTTGGGATCGCGATACCGGCCTTCCGGTTTATGATGCGATCGTATGGCAGTGCGCACGCGGTGCAAAGATCTGTGAAGGACTGTCTGATTATGCCGAAATGGTGCGCGAGCACACAGGTCTGCGGCTCTCTCCATATTTCTCTGCGGCAAAGATCGCATGGGTTCTCCAGAACGCTGGCGGCCTTTCCGGCAGACACCTTTGCTGTGGCACGATTGATTCGTGGCTCGTCTTTAAGATGACCCACGGAAAAGAATTCCGATGCGATTACTCCAACGCTTCCCGTACACAGCTTTTCAATATCCGTACCCTTTCCTGGGACGGTGAGATCTGCTCAATCTTTGGAATTGACCCGGAGACGCTTCCGACTGTGACCGACTCCGACGGTCTTTACGGTTATACCGATCTTGATGGGTACTTTTCCAAAGAAATCCCGATTCACGGTGTTCTCGGCGACAGTCACGGCGCTCTCTTCGGGCAGGGCTGTCTGACTCCTGGCATGATTAAAGCGACCTTCGGAACCGGCTCCTCCGTTATGATGAATATTGGTGAAAAACCGATCTTCTCTGACGCCGGTATCGTAACCTCGCTGGCATGGAGCATAGGCGGGAAAGTAAACTACGTCTTGGAAGGCAACATCAACTATACCGGCTCGGTTATCAAATGGCTGGTCGATGATGTGAAGCTGTTGGGTGCTTCCCGCGAATCGGGCGAATTTGCTGCAAAGGCCAATCCCGAGGATACGACCTACCTCGTTCCGGCTTTCTCCGGGCTGGGCGCCCCCTATTGGGACAGTGAGGCAAAGGCCGCAATCGTCGGTATGACCCGCAGCACCGGAAAAGCCGAAATCGTGAAGGCGGCGGAAGAATGCATTGCGTATCAGATCACCGATCTTGTTCTGCTGATGCAGCAGGAGTCCGGTCTGCCGATCACTGAGATCCGGGTAGACGGCGGTCCGACTAAAGACAAATATCTGATGCAGTTCCAGTCGGATATGCTTTCGATCCCGGTTGCAGTTCCGAAAAACGAAGAACTTTCGGGCATCGGCGCAGCTTATGCTGCCGGTTTTGCTCTGGGGCTGTGGGATCAGTCTGTTTATGAAAAAGAAGAACGCACCCGCTATCTGTCGAAGGTGGACGAATCTTCCCGTAAAAAGCGCTATGACGGCTGGAAAGCGGCTGTCGCAAGCGTTCTGACCAAATGACAGGAGTGTAATTATCATGAAATTCTTTATCGACACCGCCAATATTGAATAAATCCGTAAGGCAAACGACATGGGCGTTATCGCTGGCGTTACCACCAATCCTTCTCTGATCGCCAAAGAAGGCCGCGACTATGCGACCGTTCTGAAAGAAATTGCCCAAATCGTTGACGGCCCGATCTCCGGCGAGGTCAAAGCGACCACTGAGGACGCTGAAGGCATGATCGAAGAGGGAAGAGCAATCTATGTGCTCGACCCAAGCACATGGTCGTTAAGATCCCGATGACCGTTGAAGGCTTGAAAGCCATCAAGGTTCTCTCCTCCGAAGGAATTCCGACCAACTGCACGTTGATCTTCTCCGCAAACCAGGCACTTCTTGCCGCTCGTGCAGGTGCTACTTATGTCAGCCCCTTCCTTGGCCGTCTGGATGATATTTCTCAGCCCGGCATTGAGCTGATCGAAACGATCACCGCCATGTTCTCCCGTTTCCCCGAGATCAAGACCGAGATTATCTGCGCGTCTGTCCGCAACCCGATCCATGTTACCGATTGCGCTCTGGCCGGTGCGGATATCGCGACCGTTCCTTACAAGGTCATTGAGCAGATGAACAAGCATCCGCTCACCGATCAGGGCATCATCAAGTTCCAGGATGACTACCGCAAGGTATTCGGTGATAAATAAGCTTTACTGAATATTGAAAAGGGAACCGGAAAATCGCCCCTTCTTTACTTGTGCTTATACAATATGTAAATATGTATCGGCTCAGCCTCTGATATTATAATCTTCTGCAAGAAGCACAGACGCTCTTGCGAGCTTGTGCAGATAAACAAACGGTCCGATAATGATAAGGCTTCCCAGAACGTTCCATAGCCAGTAATCCGAAGCACCGAAAGAATATGCTATGCCACGTCTTGCAAGCTCGTTGCCCATTCTTGAAGAAAGGTTATGGAACCATACGATAAAACCGATACCTAATGTAAGCGGCCCGATGATAAACGCCATAAGGCAGTAGTGCATTGTCTTTCTTCCGTCAAATCTGCTTGCGATAAGATTTATATCTTCTGAAATTCCGGAAAAGAAAACTAACGGATAAATTCCGAAAGTTATAATTGTTAACAGAATCAGCTTAATCAGACCTCTGTGTGTATTGAGCTGTCTTACCGGTCCGTAGCTTTGCTGATACTGCGGTGCGGGCTGCTGATACTGCGGTGCGGGCTGCTGGTACTGCGGTGCAGGCTGCTGAAAGTTCTGTTCAACAGGCTGCTGATAATTGTTCTGTTCGTTCATGTTTATACCTCCCTGAAAGTTTTCTTAATAATAGCACAATGTTAGACAGATGTCAATAATTTAATTTAATAAAATTAATCTTTAAGGAAATCTGCGAAACGCAATAGGCAAAAATATCATTCTTATCCGAAACAGTTGACATAGTGAAAAACCGGTGCTATAATGCTATAATATGAGCATTACGCAACAAGCGTTACAGAAAAACCCATATCACGAGGTGATATTATGCCACCCAGGGCAAAATATACAAGAGAAGAAATAACCGAAATAGCGCTCGGAATAGTTGCCGAGAGCGGTGCTGAATCGCTGAATGCAAGAAGCCTTGCAGAAGCTATGGGAACATCGACACGCCCTATCTTTACAGCGTTCAGAAATATGGAGGAGCTTGAAAGCGCTGTCCGTGAGTCCGCTATGAAGGTATTCGGACAGTTTGCGGAAAAAGAAACGCCCGATATGCCTGCATTCAAGCAGGTCGGCATACAGATGATCACTTTTGCAAAGGAAAAGCCGAAGCTGTTCAGACTTCTTTTTATGAAGGAACAGGATCATACTTTCAATTTCGAGGGAATGTTCTCGTCTATGCTCGGCGTTACGGCTGACAAGTGCATTGAGTATATAATGAACGATTACTCGCTTTCAAAAGAGGACGCAATGACTTTGTTCAGACACGTCTGGATATTCACCTACGGTATAGGTGTATTGCTTTCATCCAACATCTGTCTGTTCAGCGAAAACGAGATTTCGGATATGCTGAGCGTTCAGTTCAGAAGTATGCTGATTATGATAAAGTCCTCACATGCGGCAAAGTAAAACCCGATATACATCCCGATCTGTTTTATGGCAGGTCGGGAATTTTTTTATCCTTTTTTCCAAACATTTTTCTATCCATACATAAATAATGTTGCAAACGGTGTTTTAATATACTTGAAAAACGAACATTGCAATGTGTTTTCAAGCGGTTTTCAAAGCTTTTTTCCAAGTCTTTTTGCGTGGAAAAAGGCAGAAGAAAAGATGCGGTCAACAGTATATAATAAAGTTATAAATTACAGATTTCGGGAGATGTCATGGATAAGAATAACAAATCGGAATCGCTTAACGGTGTGTATGGGACGATATGTGAAATTATCGGCTTTGAAAACACCGTTAAGCTGTACAATCAGATGAAGGGCAGTCAGATAAATTTCCCCACACGGCTTTATTCTAAGGAATATGTCGCACTGGAGGCGGAAAAAACCTATGACGGCTCATCTGATTCGCTTAATAAGATAGCCACCGAGTATAACTATTCGGAGAGGACTATAAGAAAACTTCTGAAAAAGAAAAACGAGGAGAAATAAGTATGGAACAGGGAAGTTCGAAGAAGAACAACATAATCGTACTGTGTGTTGTTATTGCAGTAATAGCTGTCGCACTGGTTGCCTATTTTGTAATAAGCGGTCAGAAGGATAACGGTCAGCCTGCGGTCAGCGCAACAATGGAATTGAACACCGTCAACATTTACGGTGCCTGGTACAAGAAAGCAGGTGACAGCACATACGAACTGAGATTCAAGGACAGCAAGGAGCTGTCATATAAGCAGACGGCGGCAGATGGCACAGTCACGGCACAATCCGACGAGGGTACATACGATATAGCGGACGGAAAGCTGATACTTACAATAGTTGCAGGCGGTCAGACCTACAGTGACACCTGCATAGCAAACGTAAACGAAAAGCAGATGTCGCTCGTGACTGAGGCAAACGGCAGTGGGCTTTTCGGCGGTATCTACGACAAGGACGGAGCGGATTATTCCGTACCCGATATTTCAGATGATGAACCGTCAGAAGCACCTGATACCACATCGGCACAGACAACAGCGGTCACAACAGCACAGACAACACCCGAAACTACAGTGCAGACAACACCTGCACCGGAAACAACACCTGCCGAAACACAACCAGAAGCTCCTGCCGTTACCAATGGAACTATAGCACTTCCGGACTATATACAGTATTATTTTGACAAGGATTTTGCCGACGTATGGGGAATTACAGCCAGCATTTATACCGGATATTATGCCTGCTACGAAAAGGACGGTCTTGATATCTACTATTGCAGAAAAGACTTTATTCAAGACCACCCGATCTTAGGACGAGGCAAGGCAATTATGGTCGAGTGTCCTATAATATCTTTCTTTACAGATTTTGACGGTTATGTGACATATGGAGCTTTCAGCAATTATCTGTATAAAAACTACGGCGATTATATAACACTCAGAGATGACGGTACATTTGGTTTATATGATGACGGAAAATATGTTATATACTTCACTTTTGATTCAGATGCTGAAATATCTTCTTCAACGCTCATCGGTGACGGAAATATAGTAATATGTGAGGAACAGGAATACTACAGTGATAAGCTTTAATTCAAAAGGAGATTGTTATGAAACTAAATAAAGAATTTATACTTAAAAATCTTATGGGAATTATATGTGCCGTGATAATTCTTGCACTGTTTCTTCCCTTTATGTCGGTAAAGGCGGAGGTTTCTGTCGGAGGATTCGGCGGCGGAAGCGCCGATCAGTCGATGAACGGCTTTTCGCTTGTGACGGACGGCGGATTTTTCGGCTTTGCGTTTATACTTTGCCTTGTGGCAGTAGCGGCAAGCTGTTATATCCCTCAGCTGAAGCCTTTCAGAAAGATTATATCCGCTATAGGCTCGGTTGCAGGTATCGTCTGCCTGTTCATAGCGCCCGGTTCGGCGGCATCGGCAGTAAATGCGGCGGCAGGCGGAGCGACCGCAGGCACGGGAGTATCCGCAAAGGTAGAGCTTAACTATCTGATAGGCTTCTGGATAATACTTATTCTTATGCTCGCTCTTATAGCAATGTCGGTAATACAGTTCTTAGGACTTAAGGGCAACAAGGTATTTGACGCAGTAAACTCAGCCGAAGATGAAAACGGCACTGCTGGCGTATCTCTGCCGTCAATAAACGCTGACGGAATAAAGTCAGCGATAGGTTCAGTAAATGCCGACAGCATAAAGAATATGGCACAGAATGCCGCAGGAAGCATCGCAGGTGCAGCAGGAAATCTCAAGGATAAAGCGTCACAGGCGGCGGCAAATATGCAGAATCATTCAAGCACAGCGTCTGCAAAGAAGGAAGATCCGAAAGCGATAATGGAGCAGATAAAACAGCTTCACGAAATGAAAGAAAACGGTATACTGACGGAAGAAGAGTTTGCAGAAAAGAAGAAGGAGTTCCTCGAACGGCTGTAAGCGATTGAATTCCTGCCATAAATAGTGTATAATTATATATACTATGATATACACAAACGGAGGAACGGCAATGGGGAAAACGTCAAACTGCCTTAAAATGCTGCAGATTTTAAGCTCGGGCAGAGTGTACAAGGGTCAGGAACTGGCTGATATTCTTGAAACAAACGTCCGCAATATAGCCGAGTACCGCACAGAGCTTGAAATGGCAGGCTATTATATAGAGGGTATCCCCGGCAAATACGGCGGATACCGTCTGATAACGCAGAGCGTGATTCCTACGGTAAGGCTCAATGAAGCCGAACAGCGTGCGTTATCCTCCGGAGCGGAATATCTTAAGAGCCGCAACGATTTTCCTTACTCAAGCGATTATGAAAAAGCGATGGGAAAGGTCTTTGCGGCGGTAAAGCACGAACAGCCGCAGGAAATATCCGTTGCCAACCGTTTTCCGCTTGCCGTTGACGAGCAGGAGCTTAGCAGACGGTATGATACTGTGGCACAGTGTATCGCTCACAGAAAAGAGCTTGAGATGGATTATCTGTCGCTGTCAAACAAGGTGTCGCACCGCCGCTTTGATCCGTATAAGCTGTTTATGTATAACAATGCGTGGTTTATGCTGGGGTATGATAAAAAGTCATACGAGATCCGCTATTTCAAGCTGAGCCGTATTCAGTCGATGGTTGTCACGGAAAACCGCTTCACAGTTCTTGCGACATACAAGGAAAGCGACTATCTTGACGATTTCGGTATGAAAAAGAACGGCGAATGGTATGATATAGTTATGCTGCTGCACGGCAGATATGCGATGCTCGCCCGTGAACGTATCTACGGCAGAGATCAGACGGTTACGCCGATAGACGAAGATACAACAGAGCTTCGTTGCACAATGCAGAATGAGGAGAATATCATGTGCTTTGTGATGGGGTTCGGAAGTCACTGCGAGGTCGTTTCACCGCAGTGGTTGAAAGACAGGGTGAAAGACGAGGCGGAAAAAATATTATCGCAAAGTATGCGGTAATCACATTATGCAAAAAATCACCCGATGCATTTTAGCATCGGGTGATTTTTTTATTACGGCGTTACGCCTTCATTATCAGTTTTACTCTGCGAAGCATTTTTCAGATATTTCTCCGCCTCCTGCACTGGCATAGGCTTTGCATAAAGATAACCCTGCGCCGTATCGCATCCGCAGTTTTCGAGGAACTGTGCCTGATCTGTGGTTTCAACACCCTCAGCAATAAGCCCCAGACCTACGTCCTTGGACATTGAGATGGTGTGCATTATTATCTTCTTTCCACGATCGTTTGACATATGTGTCGAGAAGAATTCACGGTCGAGCTTCAGCACATCGAACTTTGTATCCTGCAGCGTATTCAGCGAGGAGTAGCCTGAGCCGAAGTCGTCCATCAGCAGAATAAAGCCGTGTTCCTTTATCTTTTCGGTCATACGCAGTGTTGTGTCATTTTCTATGCTTTCGGTTATTTCAAGCTCAAGCAGATGCTTCGGCAGACGATATTTCTCAATAAGCCCGTCAAGGACATTGAGGAATGATTCATCGTCAAGGTTCGCACGGGAAACATTGACCGAGATCGGAAGCGGCGTGAAATGCCTGTCTATCCAGTCACGCAGTACCATGCAGGCACATTCCCAAACATAAGCATCCAGCTTTGTGATAAATCCGTTTTCCTCAAACAGCGGTATAAATCCGCCCGGGTATATCATTCCCCTTTCGGGACTTTGCCACCTTACAAGCGCTTCATAGCCGACAGCTTCGCCGCTTGATATGCTGAACTTCGGCTGCAGATAGATGATAAATTCGTTGTTGTCCAAAGCCTTTTTCATATGCGATTCGACAAACTTACGTTCCTTTATCTCCTTCTGCATATTCTTGCTATAGAATGCAACGCTTTCAAGAGCGTTTTTCTTGATAGATTGTCTTGCCATAGCGGCACAGTCGCACATCGTTCTGACAGATACGCTCCTGTCCTCTATAAGATAAATACCGAACACGAATTCATAGCTGTATTGACGGAAATTCTTCAGACAACGCTGAAGCTCGGATACAACGGAGAGCAACCCGTCCTTATCTTCGTAAGGGGTCAGAAGTGTAAAGACGTCACCGCTCATTCTTGCTCCCATCTGCTGTTTTCCGCAGAAGTTGCTGAGCTGACGTGATATGAACTGGAGCATTTCCGTTCCTGCGTCTTCGCCGTAGTTTTCATTTATCAGCTTGAAACGTTTTATATCAAACTGTACAAGAGCAAATTTTGTGTCCGGATATGCCGTGAGCCTTTGCGAGATCATATCGTTGAACATTATCGGATTATCGGTAGTGGTGTAATAATCCAGAATGTCTATGCTCATTATTTCGTTGATTTCGAGTTTTTTGATAGAACCGGCTATCTCTTCCATTTTACCGTCCTTGCCCGAAAGCTGTACATAAATACCGTACCATACAGGCTTGTCACCTTCGCACAGACGTATGTTTACGTTCAATGAGGAATCGGTAATCTTATCGTCAAAGGAGTTCTTTATTTTACGGCAGAAGCTTTCATAGATGAGCTTGTCGTCGGGGTGTACCGCTCCGCTCAGCCATATCGCACGCAGAGGACCGACAGAGGAAGATTTAAGGCACTTTGGCATATGGTCATTCTCTATGATGTACCACTTGAAGTTGAGATAGTCCATATAGAAGTAGGTGCATTTGTCAAACTGCGAGAATATTTTGTGTATTCTGCTGCGATAACCTTCAAGCACCTCATCGGGCTTTTTCTGAGCCTCGGGTACGGGCTGAAAGGCAGGAACACGCTCGCCCTTCTTCACCTTTTTCTGCTCGTACATAAGCCGGTCGGTATTGCGCATAAGTTCGTTTACTTCTTCGACACTGCTCACCGTGCCGTATGATCCGCCTACGCTTATAGACACCTCATAAGGCTTTCCTGCACTGCGGTTGAACTTGTCGATCTCCGTCTGTATCTCACCGACAAGCCTTGACAGCTCACGCTGTTTATCGGTGTTATACGGCACTGTCAGTATAAATTCATCTCCGCCGAATCTGGCGCATATACCGTCTTTTCCGCAGCCTGTCTTTATAGCGTCAGCCACCGCTTTTATAGCTATGTCGCCCTCAGAGTGACCGTATGTATCGTTTATCTCTTTGAGCCTGTCCATATCGCAGGATACAAGGATAACATTACACTTTTCGTTTCCGAGCATAAGCTCGTTTATACGCTCAAAATATCCCCTTCGGTTATAGATGTTTGTAAGCGGATCTATCAAGTGCGTGAGCGAAAGCTCGTTGTTTGCGTTTCTCAGAAGATATTCTATGCGGAAGTTTTCAAGCGCCTGGTTTATGGATTCCACCAGTCGCTGAACATAGTAGAAGCTGCCGGGATTTACAAGAAGATCGTCTGCAATGGCGGCATAATAGCCTATGACATGCTCCTGAAAATGCAGAGGGCAGAACATAATGGTATTATATCTTTTGATAAGATCGTTGAGATTGGGAAGTACCTTCTTTGTCGGATAATTTATATTATAGCTGTAATCGCTCCACGTCCTTATGACGTGTGCGGTCATATTTTCGGTAAAAACGCTGTGATACGCTTTTGGTATGACGGCTGATTCCTTGGTCAGAAAATCATCATTCAGACACAGTGCTGCATGGTAGTTGAAATATCTGCCCATAGCCTTTGTAAGCTCGTCGAGCTTGTCGCAGTTTACCGTATGGGTATAAAGCGAAGCCATATTGCTTTCTGCGTCATAGAGGGCGAGATTATATTCATTCATATGCTCCAGCTTTTTATTGGTATAAGCTACGTCAAAATCGCAACAGCCGCAGCTCTGACCGAGTATCATAGAGAAATGGATATGCTTATCGGACGGTTTTTCACTGCCATTGATATATCCGTATGCGGTGTCGGCAATGGTTGTCGCAAGCTCATCTGCGTCCATCTGTGCGGTGGTAAGTCTGGTGGATGAATAAATACGCTCCTGATATATAGCGTCAAATCCGGTGACTATTATATCATCGGGTATTTTCATGCCGTGTTCTTCAAGAGCTTTCATTACGATGATGGCCATAGAGTCATTTGCGCATATTATAGCCTGAGGCATTTTTCTTCCGCACGCAATAAGGTCCGAGATGGCCTTTTTTGTCGGCGCTTCCCAGAAATCTCCGTAGCCGAGCATTGTTTTCTCGTTAAATTCAATATTGTGACGTGCAAGAACACGCTTGAAAGCCTCTATTCTTTCTTCTGAGAAGCAGTTGCCTTTTGTGCCTGCCATAAAAAACAGGTCGGTGCATTTATGTTCTGTTATGACGTGTTCCACTACCGACTCAAGCGACCTGCCGTAGTCGTATGTTATATTCGTACAGCCGTTGTGACTGCCGTCAAGCATTATTACGGGTATTTTTGCGGCGTTTGCATACCTTATGATAGTGTCGGTTACCCATTCGCTCTTTATAGTTTCGGGCATAATGACAAGAACATCTACAATATCGAGGTTAATAAGATGATAGACGCTTGCCTCTCCCTTTGAATACGGTGTATCATAAAACATATCTGTAAATGCGTTGAATATCATAACCTTGAAGCCTTTCTTTATCAAAGCGTCCGAGGCTACTTTTACAATATGTGCAGCGTGGTCATTCTGCATTCCCACAAGACATATCCCTGCTACTGCATATTTATGAAATTTTCCGATGTACAAGCAATCCACCTCCTGTCTGTATTTCTTTTCTGATTACACATAGATAATTGTACCATAAAATAGTACCAAAGTCAAGATTATAGTGGAACTTGCACAATTTTTTGTAAATTCAGCCGCCGTGTTTGTACAGGCTGTAATATTGCTTGAGGCGGGATATACCTGCTGTATTTTCCGTCAACGATAAAATGCTGTGAATTACGGGTTTTTTCATCTTTTACTTGCAAATACCCCTTTACTTATGGTACAATAATAATATACTGCCGTAATAGCGAATTATCGCTTTACTATGATAAATTATCGGAAGATTAAGGAAGAATTAAATATGACCGGCGAACAGATAATGAAGGTTACGGGGATACTCCTGGAAAACCTTATCCCCACAATTAAGATTTTCGGCTTTACGCTGCTTTTTTCAATACCGCTCGGACTTATCGTTGCGGCACTGAAGATGTGCAGGTTCAAGCCAATATCGTGGCTTACAAATCTATACATACTCATAATGCGTGGAACACCGCTTATGCTCCAGATCATAGTTGTCTACTATGCACTGCCGTTTTTAAAGACGGCTACCAAAGGCTCGGGCGGATTCGTGGAAAGTCTGCTGAGCGGTGTTGACCCTGCCGCAGAAAGCTTTATGTTCACTATGGTAATTATCGCATTCGTGCTGAACTATGCGGCATATTTTGCCGAGATATTCAGAGGCGGTATAGAATCTATACCGAGAGGTCAGTATGAAGCGGCGGCGGCTCTGGGAATGACAAAGGCACAGACGTTCTTCAGGATAATTCTCCCGCAGGTAATAAAGCGTATCGTTCCTGCGTCGTCAAACGAAGTAATTACGCTTGTAAAGGATACGTCGCTTGCAAATGTCGTTGCTTACTCGGAAATAATGCTTGCGGCAAAACAGCAGATGATGAACTACAGCTCGCTTGTTCCGCTGTTTATTGCAGGTGTTTTCTATTTCGTAATGGCTACTGTGCTGACAGCGCTGTTCGGCTTTATCGAAAAGAAACTGAACTACTACAGATAAGGAGCAGGCGGAATGTCAATACTCAGTGTAAAGAATCTATCAAAGAGCTTCGGAAAGCTCGAAGTTTTAAACGATATTTCATTCAATGTGGAGCAGGGCGAGGTAATATCTATAATAGGCCCGTCGGGAAGCGGAAAATCAACGCTCCTGCGCTGTATAAATCAGTTTGAGAAGATAGACAGCGGCGAGTGCGAGATATGCGGCATCACTATGACAAGAAACGATGAAAACGGCAAGGCGGTATATGCCGATAACAAAACGCTCCACGATATAAGGCTTAAAATCGGTCTTGTGTTCCAGAACTTCAACCTGTTTCCGCATATGTCGGTGCTGAAGAATATCACAGAGGCACCCGTCCATGTGTTAAAGCAGGATAAGGCACAGGCGGAACAGACGGCTATGGAGCTGCTCGGCAAAATGGGACTTGCGGATAAGGCAAACGAATACCCGTGCAATCTGTCGGGCGGTCAGCAGCAGCGTGTGTCTATCGCAAGAGCGCTTGCACTCAGCCCCGAGCTTCTTTTCTTCGATGAGCCGACATCTGCGCTCGACCCTGAGCTTACCGGCGAGATATTAAAGGTAATAAAGAGCCTTGCGGAAGAAAAGATGACTATGGTTATTGTAACTCACGAAATGCAGTTTGCAAGCGAGATTTCCGACCGTGTAATATTTATGGACGGCGGATATGTTATTGAGAACGGCACTCCCGACGAGGTATTCAACAACAGCCAAAACGAGCGTACACGTCAGTTCCTTGAAAGGTATCATTCCTGATATTACTTGACGATACCCGGCAATTATGATAAAATATCTGTTATACGTTTACGCACACAGTAATTATATGGAAGGAAGCTAATATGAAGGTACTCCTGTTTTCAGAAGGTATGAACCTTATCAAAATATCCGGTCTTGGCAGAGCGATTATGCACCAGCAGAGAGCAATGGAGCTTAACGGCATAGAATATACGCTCGACCCTAAGGACAGCTATGATGTTGTTCACATAAACACGCTCGGACTGAAATCTAAGCATCTTGCGAAAAAAGCAAAAAAGGCGGGTAAGAGAGTGGTGTACCACGCTCACTCGACGCAGGAGGACTTCCGTAATTCGTTTATCGGCTCGAATCTTATTTCGGGGCTTTTCAAGAAGTGGATATGCAGCTGCTACCGCAGGGGCGATGTTATAGTGACTCCGACCGAGTATTCAAAGTCGCTGATAAGAGGCTACGGGCTGACCGCTCCGATCTATGCCGTATCAAACGGTATTGACCTTGCGAGATACGAGCCTAAGGAAAACGACAGGGAAGCATTCCGCAAAAAGTTCGGTTTAAAGGACGATGACAAGGTCGTGATTTCCGTAGGACTTTACTTTGAACGTAAGGGCCTTCTCGATTTTGTTCAGATGGCAAAGGATATGCCCGACTATAAGTTTATCTGGTTCGGCAAAACTCCGCTTTACAGCGTACCGCACAAGATAAGAAAGGCGGTAAAGACAAAGCTGCCGAATCTCACATTTGCAGGCTATGTACAGCCCGATGAACTGAAACAGGCTTATGTCGGCTGTGACGTGTATATATTCCCTACCTTAGAGGAAACAGAGGGCATAGTGCTTCTTGAGGCGCTTGCGGCAAAGGCAAACGTTATTGTCCGTGACATACCGGTATTTGACTGGTTAAACGGCGGTACAGATTGCTACAAGGCAAAGGATAAGGACGAATTCGAGCGTATGATAAAGGAGATTTATGAGGGCAAGCTCCCGTCACTGCGTGAGAACGGACGCAAGGCTGTTGAAAATATGGATATAAAGAAGATCGGCGAAAAGCTGGTGAAGATTTATAACGGCACTGCCGAGGGCGGAGATTGATAAAAGCGCCAAGATACTCTATTGACATAAAAACGGATACTCTCAAAAGAGTATCCGTTTTTTTATGCTATTTTTTAATATCAACAAACACAAGCTCCGGGCGGTTGAATATCCTCGGTACCGCTATCAATGTCGACGGTTTCCAAAGCCCTCTGCTGACAATATGGGAGGTGTCGCCGTGCATATAAACGCCTGCCGTGTATTTTGGGAATACTCCCTGACCGGGCGCAAAAACGCCGTCAATAAGTCCGGGTATTCTCCACTGACCTCCGTGAGCGTGACCCGACAGAACTATATCAAAGTTGCCCTTTAAATATTCGTCTATCTGTTCGGGAAAGTGAGCGATCAGTATTCTTGTACGCTTGCTGTCTTTTTCCGAAGTTACGGCATCAAGCTGGTTTACAAGCTCGCCGTTTACCTCGTCATAGGTGTGAGCATCGTATATTCCGCAGATTTCGGTTTCGTTTCCGTTGATATTAATGACCGTACCGTTTCCTTCAAGCACGGTAACTCCGAAGTCCGACATCTGCTGTTTTATCCGAGCACTGTCGCCCCTTGCATTTTCGTGGTTTCCGATAGTGTAGAAGCACGGATAACGCTTTACGAGATATTTCACAAGAATGTATGAATTTTCGGGCAGGTCGTCCTGCGTTTTATCCGCAAGATCTCCGCCGAATACGACTATATCGGGTTTTGCACCGTCTATCGCATTTTTAAGCTCCGACTGACTTTTCCCGAAAAGGCTGTTGTGCAGATCTGAAACAAATGCAATGCGTACAGGCGATGATACTTTCCCGCTTTTTATCTCGTAGGTCGTTGTCTGCAGCCGCATATCACAGGCGACAAGTCCAAAAGCGGCAAGAGCCGCTCCCGCAACTCCTGCGGCACAGCCTATAGCTATTCTTTTCTTTGTCTTATTCGTGAGCGTAAAATCACCTCTTAATATCCGCCCGAGCCGTCAAGGCTGGGGTCGTTTTCTATCCAGCTTTCAACATTGATGACCTTGTATTCGTTTGCTGAGGTGCGGATAAATACATCCTTGATACCTGCGTTTATTATAAGACGCTTACACATTGAGCAAGGCTCAACCTCTCCGCAGAGCGTGCCGCCTGAGGTCATATCGTGACAGGCAAGGAAAAGCGAAGAACCTATCATATCCGTCCTTGAAGCACTGATTATGCAGTTTGCCTCTGCGTGAACCGAGCGGCAAAGCTCATAACGCTGACCTTTCGGAACGTTCAGCTTTTCACGGGTGCATATTCCGAGGTCGGAACAGTTTTTAAGGCCTCTCGGCGCACCGTTGTATCCTGTGGCGATTATCTCATCGTTGTGTACTATTATTGCACCGAAATTCCTGCGCAGGCAGGTTCCACGCTCACATACCGTTTCGGCTATGTCAAGGTAGTAATTTATCTTATCTCGTCTTTCCATAGTTTAACCTTTCTGAAATAGGGCTGAGCTTATATCAAGTCTAATATAACACAAATACTGCCCTTTTGTCAATCGAAAACAGCAGGTATAAATATGAAAAACCGCCGTGAAAAAATCACGGCGGTAGTCTGTTGTAAACCTCTTGTTTACTAAAAAGTGGGGTCGCAGGGGCGGAGCCCCCGACAGGGACTAGGGACGGTAGCCCCGGTAAAATCCCCCTTTCCGGGGGAAAGGGGGCAAGGGGGATAGGGATAGTAAGTCAGAAGTTTATTTCAAAAACAGACTTCTTTTACTGACTTACCGCCGTGAAAAAATCACGGCGGTAAGCATTAATCTGTTTTCTTTGCATCGGGGAGCATATACTTCTCACTGAAAACAGTGAACTTTTTGCGGAACTCCTCGTTGTTTGTAGCCTTGAGGTCGCTGATATAGCTGTGTGTGTCAAAGCTGTTGTCATGTATCTGTATCATACAGACTGCAATATTTGAGCAGTGGTCTGCCACTCTTTCGTAATTCGTGATAAGGTCGGTCAGCACAAAGCCCATTTCAATGGTGCATTTGCCTTTACGCAGACGCTTGACGTGTCTGTTTCTAATCTCTGTACGCAGATTGTCGATTACTTCTTCAAGAGGTTCAACCGATTTTGCCTGCTCAATATCTCCATGCTCGAACGCCGTAATGGCGGTGTCGAGTATTTCGTTTAAAGCACCGTTGAAAATGTGTATTTCCTCAATAGCCTTCTTCGAGAACGAAAGGCCCTTCGTATGCATTTCCTTTGCACATTCACTAATATTGACAGCGTGGTCCGATATACGCTCAAAGTCGCTGATGCAGTGCAGCAGCATATTTACCGTCTGGCTGTCGCCGGGGGTAAGGTTCTTGGAACCCAGCTGTAACAGGTAACTGCCGAGCTTGTCCTCATAGACATCGACTTTTTCCTCATTCTCGTTTACTATTTCGACATCGCGATCGTTATATTTGGACATAAGCCCCATTGAGAGCTTCAATGTATCTCTTGCACAGTCTGCCATTCTGACAGCTATTGACTTGCACTGCTCCAGAGCAACTGAGGGAGTTGCAAGGAAACGGGGATCAAGTATCTGGAACTCGTTTGCCGGAGCACTATCGTTCTTCTTGTCACGCACTGAGATATATGCGAGCTTTTCGAGCAGTTTCATAAACGGCAACCAGATTATCGTTGCAAAGATATTGAATACGCTGTGCATTATCGCTATGCCTGCCTGGTTTGCAGGTTGTTCAAAGAACTCGAAGGGGAATATAGCGTTTATAATATAGAACAGTACCATAAATACTATAGTGCCGATGAGGTTGAAGTAAAGGTGAACAAGTGCGGCACGCTTTGCGTTCTTGTTTGCACCGATTGCAGAAAGCAGTGCGGTAACGCAGGTACCTATATTCTGTCCCATGATTATAGGCAGGGCAGTGCTGTAAGTAACCGCTCCCGTAGCGCACATAGCCTGCAGTATGCCGACAGACGCAGACGAACTCTGAATAACGGCTGTAAGCACAGCGCCTGCAATAACGCCAAGCACGGGATTTGAGAACATAGTGAGAATGCTCTTGAACTGTTCGTTGTCAGCCAGCGGCGCAACGGCGGAACTCATTGTTTCCATACCGAACATAAGTATCGCAAAACCCATAAGGATAGTACCTATATCCTTTTTCTTGCTGGATTTTGACATCATTATAAAGAAAATGCCGATTATCGCCAGTATAGGCGTGAAAGATGTGGGCTTGAGCAGCTGCATGAAAATGCTTTCACCCTGTATTCCTGTCAGTGACAACAGCCACGATGTCATAGTAGTACCTATATTGGCACCCATAATAACACCGATAGCCTGCGACAGCCTCATAATACCCGAGTTTACAAAACCGACTACCATTACTGTGGTTGCCGATGATGACTGGATTACCGCTGTGACTAAAGCTCCGAGCATGATGGCTTTGAAAGGGTTGGAGGTCATTTTTTCGAGAATTCGCTCAAGGCGGCTTCCCGATAGCTTTTCAAGGCCCTGTCCCATTGCGTTCATACCGAACAGGAACAGCGCAAGTCCTCCGACCATAGTCAGAATGCCGAAAATATCCATAGTTTTCCTTTCCAGACTTGTCTTCTTTTGATTTTTTTGCTTTGCCGTCGGATATGCGGCAAGCGTTTTCTTTTGTTCTTATGCCGTATCCGTCTTACTTTGCCGTTACATCTTTGTAACAGCGATATTACAGCCGGATTACAGCTTCTTTACTTAAAACACACAGACTTATCCCCGTGAATAAGGTTTTCGTCTTATACGGGGGTCCGCTTTATATCAGATTTTATATTACGGCAAGCGTGAATACAACTGTGCCGAACGTATATTCTACGGGTATTGTAAGCGTGAACTTCGATTTTATACCGCTTACAGCCGATGATGTGGCCGTTTCCGGCGGATTAAGTCCTATTTCCTTGCCTGTAGTTTCGGAAATATTGACGTTATAAAGACCGTTGCTGAGGTTTAAGAATTCGCTGATAGCGTCATTTGCATAGTCCATATCGGTTATTTCTTCCTCTGCAAAACGGCTTGCAAATACTGCGGCCGCCTTGTTGTCGGCTGTTATAGCCGATACTGCGTTGAAATCGCCGCAAAACTCCTGTATGACCGCCGTATCGTTGCTGTCTGTAACGGCTGACTGTAAGGGGGTAAAATCATCGCCTACAAAACGGATAAGATTCTTGAACAGAACATTTACATATTCAGAGCAATAATCCTTGTATTCGCCCTCGATAGCGAAGAAAGAAGAAATAACATTTTCTGTCTTTTCGTTGCTTTCGCTGCTGAAGTCCTTGTCGGTAAGTCTGTTTTCTTTTTTGTAGTCGTTGAGAACGGTTTCAAACTCCTCGTTTGTAAGACAGCCCATATCAACGAGCGCCTGTCCGAGTAAAAGGCATCCGGTCTTCTGGCTCGAAAGAAGCTCTTCGACTTGCGCTTCGGTAAGATAGCCCATATCAACGGCAATATCACCTATTCTCTTGTCTACCGTTGCCTGCTTCTTATGTACGGCGTCAACCTGCTTTGCCGTCATATAGCCTGCGTTGATGGCAAGCACGCCCAGCTTTACTCTTGTTGTGTCCTTCTTTTCGAGTGCAACACGGAGATTTGCGGGTGAAACGATTTTCCTGTTTAACAGGAAGCTTCCGAAAAACTGTGTGAACATCGCTTAAGCCTCCTTTTTGAAATAGTTGTCAAGGAGCTTGTAAAGCTGTTCTTCGTCAACAGGTTTCTGTAAAAAGTCGTTAGCGCCGAGCTTGATAGCCTCGGAGAGATTGCCTACGGTGCCGACCGATGTAGCCATAATAACAACGGCGTCGGGCGAATTTGTCTTGATCAGCTTGAGTGCTTCAACTCCCGAAAGCTCAGGCATTACAATGTCCATAAAAGTAACATCGGGTACGATGTCTGCAAACTTTTCAACTGCCTGCGCACCGTCGCTTGCTTCAAAAATCTGAGTGAAGCCGTATGCGGTAAGAAGTTTTTTCATCTTGTTTCTGACCATCATTGAGTCATCGCATACAAGAACCTTTGCTTTTGAAATATTTTTTTCCATATTTCTTTTCCTTCCTGACCTCTGAATTTATATCATAATAATATTTACCCGTTTTAAACGCCGAATACGAACAGATAGCTCAGCGCAAACCATTCCCGTACCCAGTAAACAGGGACGAGATACCACGGTGTAGCGGCGCTGACGCATTTAACGTCATAGCCCAGACTTTCGGCTTGGAGCCTTGCTCGCCACTGATGAAAGCCGTCGGTCACGATGGCTATTCTGAGTGGCTTCCCACTGTCTTCAAGTATCTGTTTTGAAAACAACAGGTTTTCGTAGGTGCTTGAAGACTTGTCCTCTTTTGTGATACGGTTTTCCGATATGCCGTCATTCACGAGTGCCTCATACATAGCTTCTGCCTCGCTGATATGCTCGTTATCGCCCTTACCGCCGGAAACGATGCAGTCGGCTTTCGTATCCGCCGACAGATAGCTGCAGGCTGCGTCAAGGCGGCGTCTGAGCATAAGACTCGGACCGTCACGTCTTACCTGACAGCCAAGCACTATTACCGTGCGTGAGCCGTCCTTTTCGGGTGCGTCGTTCATATTTGCGACCATAAAAGCCGAGAGCGTTATCGCATATACCGCAAGCACACCGTATATGATAAGCACGGCACGGAAGATATATCTCACAGCTTTTTTTGCGTTGCTGAACAGCTTCGGGGTGAATATGCCGAGAAGTACAGTTACACCGCCTATCACAAACCCGAAATAAGAGCCTGTGTTAAGCGTTCCGCTGAAAAGCGGTATTATGAACATTGCCAGTACCGCCGCACCTGTGACGATGAGCGTATATGACAGTATCCTTACCGGTTTTGATGAGCAGTCCGATATTCTGACCATATCGCTTCTTACTTTGAAAGGAGTTTCTTTACTCTCTGCATAGCTTCAACCGTGTTTTCGTGAGTGCCGAATGCAGTAAGTCTGAACCAGCCGTCGCCGTTCTTGCCGAAACCTGCGCCGGGAGTGCCGACAACCTCAGCTTCGTTCAGGAGCTTGTCGAAGAATGTCCAGCTGTCCATTCCGTCGGGGCATTTGAACCAGATGTACGGGCTGTTCTTGCCGCCTGTATACTTGATTCCAAGCTCGTCAAACGTTTCGCTCATAACCTTTGCGTTCTGCATATAGTAAGCTATTGTAGCTCTTGTCTGCTTGTAGCCTTCTTCTGTGAATACAGCCTCTGCGGCACGCTGAACGGGATAGGAAACGCCGTTGAACTTGCTTCCTTGTCTTCTGCACCATAACTGCATAAAGCTGATTTCTTCGCCTGTGGGAGTTTCAAGCATAAGCTCCTCGGGGATAACGGTATAACCGCATCTTGTACCGGTAAAGCCTGCTGTCTTGGAAAGCGAGCATATCTCTATAGCGCACTTTCTTGCTCCTTCTATCTGGAAAATCGAGCGGGGAAGTGTTTCATCGGAGATAAACGCTTCATAAGCCGCATCGAAAATGATTACCGATTTATTCTTTATAGCATAGTCTACCCATACCTTGAGCTGTTCTTTTGTATAAACAGAGCCTGTGGGGTTGTTGGGTGAGCAAAGATAGATAAGACCGGGTTTCATGGATTCATCGGGCATAGCGGCAAATCCGTTGTCTTCCGTAGAGTTTACATAGTGAACTGTTCTTCCGCCCATTACGTTTGAGTCAACATATACAGGATATGCGGGGTCTGTTACGACAACGTCCTCGTTTTCGCTGAAGATGTCGCCTATATTGCCGCAGTCGCTCTTTGCACCGTCGCTTATCAGCACTTCTTCGGGAGAAATGGTTACGCCGAAGCTTTTATAGTAGCCTGCAACCGCTTCACGAAGGAAGCCGTAGCCCTTACCGCTGTCCTCGTAACCTCTGAATGTTTCCTTTACGCCCATTTCGTCAGCGGCCTTCTTCATAGCCGCAACTACAACGGGAGCCAAAGGCTGTGTAACGTCGCCTATACCCATCTTTATAATTTTATTATCGGGGTGAGCGGCAATGTACTCTCTTACTCTCTTGCCTATTTCGATAAAAAGATAGCTTTTCTTGAGATTTAAAAAGCCCGGATTCATCTTTGCCATTTGCGTTAAGTTTCCTTTCTTTCTGTAATCGGTGTGTCTTTATATCGACACAGATATACACAATATCATTATATCCGCTGTAATCTCAAAAGTCAAGAAATAACGGCACTTAAAACTATCCAAATAATAAGAGCGTTTTACGGTAATTTTACTCAAAATTCAGAAAATGCGGGCAGAACTACACTTATTTAATATAATTTCTGCGATACATCTTGAAATTCCTGCGTAAATAGTGTATAATTTTGAATGTGTGGCGTTCCCGAAAAGTTAATATTACGTTAAACGGAACGTGGCATAATTACAGTCAGAATCGGCATATAGCCGTATAAATTCCCGGAAGGAAAAAAACAGATGTTGCATATAGGACTTGATGTAGGTTCAACTACCGTTAAAATTGCGGTGCTGGACGATGAAAATAATGCCGTATACAAGAATTATCAGAGGCATTATTCGGATATAAAAAAGACAATTGCAGAGGTTCTCGGCGGATGCCTTGAAACCATAGACGAGAAGAATGTGACCGTTGCGGTAACAGGCTCCGGCGGTATCTCGGTATCGCACTGGCTCGGAATACCCTTTGTACAGGAGGTTTCCGCAGGAACAACGGCGATACAGACATTCATTCCTCAGACAGACGTAGCTATAGAGCTTGGCGGCGAGGACGCAAAGATTACATATCTCACAGGCGGTATCGAACAGCGTATGAACGGCTCGTGTGCAGGCGGTACAGGTGCGTTCATCGACCAGATGGCTTCACTTCTGAATACCGATATAACAGGCATAAACGAGCTTGCAAAGGACTACACGACTATATACCCCATTGCGTCACGCTGCGGTGTTTTCGCAAAGTCGGATATCCAGCCGCTGCTTAATGACGGCGCTAAAAAGAGCGATGTTGCCGCATCAATATTCCAGTCGGTCGTAAACCAGACGATAAGCGGACTTGCCTGCGGCAAGCCGATAAGAGGACACGTTGCGTTCCTCGGCGGACCGCTTCACTATCTTTCGGAGCTCAGAAAGCGTTTTATCGAAACGTTACAGCTTGACGATGAACATATAGTGTTCCCGCCCGACGCGAATCTGTTTGTCGCTATGGGCGCATCTCTTGCGGAAAACCGTGAGGAGCTTTCTGTGGACAAGCTGAGGGACGATCTTAAGGCGCTTGCTAATGTCGAGGTACACGAGGTAGAAAGACTTGCGCCTCTGTTCAAAGACGAGCAGGAGCTTAAAGAATTCTGCGACAGACACGCAAAGGCGGTTATTCCTGTAAAAGAACTGTCTGAAGCCGAAGGCCCCTGCTATCTTGGTATAGATGCAGGCTCTACCACAACAAAAGCTACTCTTATAAATAAAGACGGCGATATTCTCTATTCTCACTACGGAAACAATATGGGCGATCCGCTAAAATCCGTGATTGAGATAGTAAAAGACGTATATTCGAAAATGCCCGAAAAGGCATATATAGCAAAGTCGACCGCTACAGGCTACGGCGAGCATCTTATAAAGGCGGCACTCGGCGTTGATTTCGGTGAGATTGAAACAATGGCGCACTACAAGGCAGCTGAGAAGATTCTGCCCGGCGTTGAGTTTATCCTCGACATAGGCGGTCAGGATATGAAGTGTATGCGTGTAAAGGACGGAGAAATAGAGAGCATACTTCTTAACGAGGCTTGCTCATCCGGTTGCGGCTCGTTTATCCAGAACTTTGCAAATGCGCTCGGTATGCAGCCCGAAGAATTTGCCCAGATAGGCCTTTCAGCAAAAAGCCCAGTTGACCTCGGTTCACGCTGTACAGTATTTATGAACAGCCGTGTAAAGCAGGCTCAGAAGGAGGGTGCAAGCGTTGCGGATATATCCGCAGGACTTTCCTATTCTGTAGTTAAGAACGCTCTGTTCAAGGTTATCAAGATCCGTGACCCGAAGCAGATGGGCGAAAAGATAATAGTACAGGGCGGTACGTTTCTTAATAACTCGGTACTTCGTGCCTTCGAGCTTACCTGCGGACGTGAGGTAGTACGTCCGGATAAGGCAGGTCTTATGGGCGCATACGGAAGTGCGCTTGTCGCTCTGTCCCGTGACGACGGCAAGGGCAGTACGTTAGCTCCGCTTGAAAAGCTTGAAAACTTCACTATTCAGAAAACAACCGCACGCTGCGGCAGATGTTCAAATAACTGCCTGCTTACTATCAGTAAGTTTGCAGACGGAACAAGATACATAACGAACAACCGCTGTGAGCGTGGCGCAGGTCTCGGAAGCAAGAGCAAGGAGCTTTTACCCAACCTGTTCGATTATAAATACAAGAGATTGTTCGACTATGAGCCGCTCGACCCCGAAACAGCGCCGAGAGGTGTAGTCGGAATTCCCCGTGTGCTCGGACTTTACGAGAACTATCCGTTCTGGTTCACGCTGTTCACAAAGCTCGGCTACAGCGTAAAGCTGTCGCCTAAATCAAGCCGTGAGATATATGACAGAGGTATCGAAACGATGCCCTCAGAGTCGGTATGTTATCCCGCAAAGCTGTCACACGGACATATAATGTCGCTTCTTGACGAGGGCGTGAAGTTTATATTCTACCCTGCGCTTCCCTATGAAATGGATAACGGCGGCGGAGGAGACAACCATTATAACTGCCCCGTTGTCGCAACATACAGCGAGGTTATAAAGAACTCCGTACCCGAGCTTCGTGCAGATGATATAACTTTTATGAACCCGTTTTTGCCTATTTATGACGAGGACAGAATGCTTGAACGTCTTATCGAGGAGTTCATGCCGCTCGGAATAGGCGGAGCGGAAATAGGCGTTGCGCTCAAAGCCGCCTATGAGGAGGACAGACGCTTCAAGGATGATATACGCTCAAAGGGCGAAGAAGTGCTTAAGATGCTCAAGGAAAAGGGCAAGAAGGGCATCGTTCTTGCAGGCAGACCTTATCACGTTGACCCCGAAATAAATCACGGTATCCCCGAAATGATAAACGGCTACGGCTTTGCTGTGCTTACAGAAGACAGCGTTGCACATTTAGGCACGGTAGTACGTCCTATCCGTGTAGTTGATCAGTGGATGTACCACACAAGACTTTATGCGGCGGCTACGCTTGTAGGTCAGACACCGGAGCTTGAGCTTGTACAGCTCAACTCATTCGGCTGCGGACTTGACGCTATCACAACAGACGAGGTACAGGAGATACTGCAGGGCTACGGCAGAATGTACACCGTACTGAAGATAGACGAGGTAAATAATCTCGGTGCGGCAAGAATAAGACTGCGTTCGCTTATCTCGGTAATGGAGGAGCGTGAAAGAAACGGTATAAAGCCCGTACCGAAGTACAAGGGTTATATCCGTCAGCCTCTGTTCACGAAGGAAATGAAGAAGGACTATACGATTATAGCTCCTCAGATGTCGCCGTATCATTTTGAACTGCTTGAACAGGCATTCCGCTACTCAGGATATAATGTTGAGATACAGAAGAACTATTCAAAGGAAGTAGTAGACGAGGGATTAAAGTACGTCAACAACGATGCCTGCTACCCGGCTATTATCACTATAGGTCAGCTTCTCTATGCGCTCAATCACGGCAAGTATGACAAGGACAAGGTAGCGGTGCTTATCACACAGACGGGCGGTGCCTGCCGTGCCACAAACTATGTCGGTATGCTCAAAAAGGCGCTGAAGGACGCAGGACTTGACAATGTTCCGCTGATTTCGCTGAACGTTGTCGGAATGGAGAAGAATCCCGGCTTCACGCTGACGCTTCCGCTGATATACCGTGCGTTCATATCGGTAATTTACGGAGATCTGCTCAGCCGTTGCGTATACCGTGTACGTCCTTACGAGGCTGAAAAGGGCGCAACGAACAAGATGTACGAGAAGTGGAACGAAAAGCTGAAGGGCGAGATAAAGAGCCTGTCGCTTGCACGTTTCAATAAGAATGTAAAGGCTATCGTTGCCGATTTTGATTCTATCCCCACACTTGATATTGAAAAGCCCCGTGTCGGAATTGTCGGCGAGATACTTGTAAAATACCACCCCGCCGCAAACAACAACGTTGTAGAGCTTGTCGAGGCTGAGGGTGCAGAGGCGGTAGTACCCGACCTAATGGGATTCATCTACTTTATCTGCGACCACGCAAATTCACGCCACGAGCTGCTAACCGTTTCCGGCGCAAGATATAAGCTGAGCAATATGGCGATAAAGCTGATTGAATTTATGCAAAAGTCATATAAGGGAGCGATAGAAGGCACTAAGTTCGGCTCGTTTATGAAGATAAGCGATATGAGAAAGCTTGTCAAGGGCGTTGTATCGACAGGTAACATAGCAGGCGAGGGCTGGTTCCTGTCAGCCGAGATGATAGAACTTATCCACAGCGGAGTAAACAATATAATCTGTATGCAGCCGTTTGCCTGCCTGCCCAACCACGTTACAGGCAAGGGCATAATCGGAGAACTGCGCAGACAGAACCCCGAGTCCAACATCATAGCCGTTGATTATGACCCCGGCGCATCGGAGGTAAATCAGGTCAACCGTATCAAGCTGATGCTGACGCAGGCATTCAGACAGATGCGTGAGAAGAAGCTCCCGACAGAAGAAAATATTGTCGCACCGGAAGCAAAGGTAAAAATCAACGATAAATATTCCGCACTCGATGTTTAAGTGCAGTTAATAACCTTGTGTTATTCTGTGAATGTAACATAAACCCGACAGAAGAAAGGCAAATATTATGGCAGAAATGAAATTCAGCACAAGCTCATCGGACACTAAGGAATTCAACGGGAAGAAAGCGGGAAAGATAGCTGTTATCGCTGTTATTGCGGTAGCACTGATTATCGTTTTGTTCAACTGCTTCTCGATAGTAAATGAAGGCTTTATCGGCGTAAAGTACACATTCGGAAAGATAACGCAGGACAATCTTGCACCCGGTCTTAACTTCTGCATACCCTTTATAGAGGAGATAAGACAGGTCGATACAAGAGAGCAGATCTATTCGGTAACGGATGACGCTTATACAAGCGACACGCAGACGGTAGAGTCGTTACAGCTTAAGCTGAACTATAGATATGACAGCGCAAAGCTCTCCGATATAATAAGAAATGTCGGAATTGACAATGTAGAGTCAAAACTGCTTGTTCAGAACGTAGCGAAAATATCAAAGAACGAAATAGGTAAAGTAAAGGCGGAGGAGCTTGTACAGTCAAGAGCCGACGTTCAGCAGACTATACAGCAGGAGCTTACAAATACGCTTGCTCCCAGCGGAATAATCGTTGTTTCATTCGCAATAGAGAACCTTGCGTTTGACGAAGCGTTTGAAACATCCATACAGGCTAAGGTTATAGCCGCACAGGACGCTCTCAAGATGGAGAACAAGACAAAGGAAAAAGAGGAAGAGGCAAAGCAGGTCGTTATCGCCGCACAGGCAAAGGCTGACAGCACAAAGCTCGAAGCGGACGCACAGGCTTACGCTATCCAGGCTGTACAAAAACAGCTTGAAACAAGCCCCAACTACATTGATTATATGAAGATAAACAACTGGAACGGCCAGTTGCCTCAGATAATCGGTGACGGTGTAAATCCTTTCGTAAATCTTGACAGCAGTGCAAACAGCACAGAAAGCAAGAGCGACAAGAGCGACAGTACATCTAAGAGCAACTGACGGTCTTGCAAGGCGGAATAAGGAATTTTGAAATACGCCCACAGGGCAACCTCAATTTTTCATTTTTTAATATCAGGGGAGGGGAATACCCTCCCCGTTCTTGCCGTTTAAACGGCATAATATCAAGGGGTAATTATGGACTATTTAACACTGAAAAAACAGGTGCTGAACAAGTATTTCAGCCGTACAAACGATATGCAGAAAAAGGCGGTGTTCCGCATAAACGGAGCAGTGCTTATAGTGGCAGGTGCAGGAAGCGGTAAAACTACCGTACTTTGTAACCGTATCGCAAATATGCTCCTTTTCGGTAATGCGTATAACAGCAGTACCGTAAGAGAGCTTTCCGATGATGATGTCGCTTTTGCACAGAGCTTTCTTGCGGGTGAAATTGACAACTTTGATGCGGCTGAGCGTCTTTCGGAGATTTTCGGCGAGGACAGAGTAAAGCCGTGGAACATACTTGCGGTGACCTTTACGAATAAGGCGGCGGCAGAGCTTAAGGAACGTCTTGAAAATATGGGCGCAGATGTTGACGGTATATGGGCGGCAACGTTCCACAGTGCCTGCGTCAGAATACTGCGACAGGATATAGAGAAACTTGGTATGGGCTATAAGTCCAACTTTACGATATATGATACCGACGATCAGCTTAAGGTTATCAAGACGGTAATGAAAGAGCATAATATTTCCGACAAGGCGGTAACTCCGAAGGCAGTGCAGAATTTAATATCACGCTCAAAGGATAAGCTGATAACTCCCGATAAGTTTTCAACAAAGGGAAAGAACGGCAGTGATGATTATCAGCTTTCTACCGCAAAGACTATCTATACCGACTATCAGGCAAGGCTTGAGGCGGCGAATGCGCTCGACTTTGATGATATAATAATGCTGACTGTAAAGCTGTTTGCACATTGTCCCGATGTTCTTTCGCACTGGCAGAACAGATTTAAATACATAATGGTCGATGAGTATCAGGATACCAATGCGGCACAGTATAAGCTGGTGTCACTGCTTGCCGAGGGCAGCGGAAACCTGTGCGTTGTAGGTGATGAGGATCAGAGTATCTATCGTTTCAGAGGCGCTACCATTGAGAATATCCTCTCGTTTGAGGAGCAGTTCGGCGCAGAGGTCATAAAGCTGGAGCAGAACTACCGTTCAACCGCTACCATACTTAAAGCGGCAAATGCGGTCATAGCGAATAACACTCAGCATAAGGACAAGAATCTGTGGTCAGACCTCGGTGACGGCGATAAGATAAGAATGGATCGCTTTTCTACCGAGCAGGAAGAGGCGATGTTTATAACAGAGCGTATCCTTGACGGAGTGAAGCAGGGAAAGAAGTACGCCGATCACGTTATACTCTACCGTAACAATGCCCAGTCAAGAACGGTCGAAACCACGCTTGCAAAGAGCGGCATACCTTATAAGATAATCGGCGGTGTGCGTTTCTATGAGCGTAAGGAAATAAAGGATATTATCGCTTATCTTTGTGTGCTTAACAATAATTATGATGAAGTGCGCTTCGGAAGAATCGTAAACGAGCCTGTAAGAGGAATAGGTGCGGCAACGCTTGACGAGCTGAACCGTGTCGTATCGGGCATGGGAATATCCTATGTACAGGCAATGTGCGAGAGCGACAGCCTGCCGTCGCTGTCAAGAAAGGCAAAGGTGCTTGTTCCGCTCGGTGAAACCTTCAGCGAGCTTTCACAGCATACCGATGATATTTCGGACGGAAGCCTTATTGACGATATTCTTGACCGCTTCGGCTACAGAGAGGCAATGCAAAGGCAGGGACTTGAGGGTGAGGTCCGCCTTGAAAATATAAACGAACTTAAATCAAATATGATAACCTTTGCAAAGGAAAACGAGGGTGCGGGATTATCGGAATTTTTAGAGCAGGTAGCGCTTGTTTCCGATATGGACAGCTTTGAAGCCGATGACGACAAGGCGGTGCTTATGACAATGCACTCAGCAAAGGGTCTGGAGTTTGACACTGTATTTGTAGTAGGCGCAGAGGAAAACATTTTCCCCGGCTACCGTTCCCAGTTTGACCCGATGGAGATAGAGGAAGAAAGAAGACTTGCCTATGTTGCTATAACAAGAGCAAAGCGACATCTTTATTTCACCTGTGCAAAACAGCGTATGCTGTACGGTCAGACTATGAGAAACAAGGTTTCACGCTTTGTGGTGGAGATACCGTCACAGTATATGGCTTATGACGATCATTCGGCTGTAACAGCGTCGGCGGCGGCAAGAAGCGCAGAGCAGATGAAACCCCGTACAAGCTATTTACAGCAACAGCAGAGATCGTACCGTGCCGGACAGCGTGAAATGGAAAAACGTGTCGAGAATGTAAGCTATGCGCCTGGCGAGCGTGTGCGTCACGGGGTATTCGGTGACGGAACCGTGCTTTCGGCAAAGGCAATGGGCGGAGATTGGCTGCTTGAAATAGCGTTTGACGATAAAGGCACCAAGAAGGTTGCCGCAAAGTTTGCAAAGATGACGAAGATATAAGGAGTAGTATTTTGTTATAAAAGGGGTCGCAGGGGCAAAGCCCCCGACAGGGATTAGGGGCGGTAGCCCCAATAATACAGCCCCGGCACGGACGCCGGGCGTGTATGCCCAAAGGCTCTGCACGATGCAGAGCCAACCAAGCATACACAGTCCTTCACCGTGGGGAAGGGGTTTGGGGTTAGGGTTAGAGAAGTTTCTACACCAAAAACGACTTTTTCTATGCCTGAATAAAGGAGTAACTATGAAGATAAAGGCTGTAATATTTGATATGGACGGGCTTATGCTCGATACCGAAAAACTGCTCGTCAAGTACTGGTGCGAGGCGGCAAACAAGCTCGGCTTCCCTATGGAACGCAGACACGCACTTGCGCTGAGATCATTTTCAAGAAAGTTTGCCATACCGCAGCTCAAGGAGTGGTTCGGAGAAGATTGCGACTATATGGCTATACACGATCTGCGTGTAAAGCTGATGAAGGAATACACGGACGTACACGGCATAGAGAAAAAGCAGGGGCTTGACGAATTGCTTGACTATCTTACGTCACACGGCTACAGAACGGCGGTCGCTACCGCTACAAATATCGAGCGTGCTGAGGAGTATCTTAAAAAGATAGGCGTTTATGACAAGTTCGAAACGATAATCTGCGGTAATATGCTCGAAAACGGCAAGCCCTGTCCCGACATCTATCTTTATGCCTGCGAAAAGCTGGGACTTGAGCCGTCGCAGTGCATGGCTCTTGAGGACAGCCCGAACGGTGTAAAATCTGCAAGCAGTGCAGGCTGTATCACCGTAATGGTACCCGACCTTACTGAGCCTGAGGAAGAACAGCTTAAAGCTGTGTATGCGGTCGCACCGTCACTCGATAAGGTGATAGATGTACTTGAAAATATGAAGTAAATAAAGGCTGTCGGCACGCATAAGCCGACAGCCTTTTATATTTACACACCGCCGTGTGTACCCTCTTTCCCGTAAGTCTTTTTCTTGTTCTTAGTATACGGTACCCCGTCACTGTCCGGCACGGCATAGGGATAAACATTACGATATTCATCGGCCGCCGTTTCGCTCGTCGGGTCGGAAGGAATAAGCCCCGTGCAGTCCGATGAGGAACAGCATCCGCAGAAATTATCAAGAATTATTTCTTCCGTTTCACTGCGTTCCTCAGGTGTTTTTGGGACAGGCTTTTTCATAAGCCTGTTTTGCTTTTTTAAATTGTTATTATCCATAGTTGTTCCTTTCATAATGTAAAATCGGTTGCCGCTTTAAAACGGCACAGCGTTGCGTGAGTTGCGTGAATAGTATGCGTAAAAATCCGCATCATTATTACGACAGAAGTTATCGCAAATTCTAAAAAATGTAAATGCACAAATTCGTACCCAAAAATTAATAATAATTTGTGCAAATTTTATTAAAAAATCTCTTGACAAAGTGCTGAAAGTGTGTTATATTGTGTTTAGCACTCAGAGAGGTAGAGTGCTAGCAGATAAAAATTATGAGTGCTAACCAGCCGGAAACAGCGGAGTACCGCTGAAAGAAGGGAAAAGGAATATGGAAAACCGTACACTCAGAATCCTTGAAGCGATAGTTGACGAATATATACGCACCGGCGAGGCGGTCGGTTCAAAGCTGATAGCCGAAAAGCTGGATAATGCAGTTTCCAGTGCAACTATAAGAAATGAGATGGCGGCTCTTGAACAGCAGGGCTATCTTGAGCATACGCACACAAGTTCGGGACGACTTCCGACATATCAGGGACTGAGGCTTTATATAGAAAAGGTAATGTCGCCCGCACAGTTACCCGATGAAGAAAAAGAGGAGATAGACCGTATATTTGATAATATCGGCGGAGCGACCGATGACGAGATAATCGACAATGCGTCAAGGGCTCTTGCGGATATTACGAAATGTGCGATAGTTTCTACCAACACCGTAAACAAGTTTTCGGTAATAACAAAGGTAGACGTTATCCCCACAGGCAAAAGAATGTATGTTCTTCTTCTGATAACCTCCGAGGGCAATATCAGAAACAGGGTATGCAGGCTGAGCTTTGATCTTACAAACGAGCAGATGAATTTCTTCACGCAGTTTGTAAACGAGAACCTCAAAGGCGTAAACCTTGATGAGCTGTCCGATGAATATATAGATAAACTGACGCAGGCAATGGGCGGATATATGATGACGTTATCGCCGCTTCTCAAAGCGGTAGTCGATATATCGGCTGAAATGCAGCAGCAGGTAGAGTTCAGCGGAGAAAAGAATCTGCTGACCTGTTCTGATTTCTCGAACACTCAGATAGCAACGATACTTGACGGCAAGAACGAGCTTTGCAGCTGGCTTGACGATACGTTCTCAGGCATACAGATAAAGTTCGGAGCCGAAAGCGATACATTCGCCGTTACCAATTCCAGTCTGATAGCGGCAAGCTTCAATAAGGACGGACGAAAGGCAGGCTCTTTCGGAGTTATAGGTCCTGTAAGACTGGATTACAAGAAGCTGATCCCGTATATTGAATATTTCTCGTCAAAGGTCACCGATGCATTGTCGGCAGGCAATGACGAAGAAGAAAAGAACGAAGAAAAGGAGGCGGATTCAGTTTGAGTAAGAAGGAAAAGGAAACCAAGGAAGAAACTCAGCAGACCGCAGACACAGCCACCGAAAAGGTAGCTGAAATAACCGGAGAGGTGACAGAAGAAAAGGCTGAAACAAAAGCCGAAGAAATCAAGGTAGATCCCAAGGATCTCGAAATTGCCGACCTTAAGGATAAGCTGCTCAGGACTATGGCGGAATTCGACAACTACAGAAAGCGTACCGCCAAGGAAAGAATGGAGCTTTCCCCCGAGATTACGGCAAGAAACCTAACGGAGTTTTTACCCGTTATGGACAATCTCGACAGAGCGCTTGCGGCGGAGTGTAAAGACCCCGACTACAAGAAGGGTGTTGAGATGATACACGAGAGCTTTGTTACGGCTCTTCAGAACTTAGGCGTTGAGGTGATTGAATCGGACGGCGCACAGTTCAATCCTTCATATCATCAAGCTGTACAGCAGGTTGAGGATGACAGCAAGGAAGAAGGCACTATAGCCGCCACATTCCAGAAAGGCTATAAAATAGGAGAAAAGGTTCTCCGTTTTGCGATGGTAGCAGTCGTAAAGTAAAAAGCAATCAAATGGGCTTAAGCCCGAAGAATAAACGGTTCTGTAAGAACCTTACGGTAAGGAGATAATTATCATGGGAAAAATAATAGGTATTGACTTAGGTACAACAAATTCATGTGTAGCAGTTATCGAAGGCGGCGAGCCTACTGTTATCACAAACAGCGAGGGCTCAAGAACAACTCCTTCAGTTGTTGCTTTCACTAAGGACGGCGAGCGTCTTGTAGGTCAGCTCGCAAAGAACCAGGCAGTTACAAACCCCGACAGAACGGTCATTTCGATCAAGCGTCACATGGGCAGTGACTATAAGGTAGACATTGACGGCAAGAAGTACACACCTCAGGAGATTTCGGCTATGATTCTTCAGAAGCTGAAGACAGAGGCTGAGGGCTACCTCGGTGAAAAGGTAACAGACGCTGTTATCACAGTTCCCGCATACTTCACAGACTCACAGCGTCAGGCAACAAAGGACGCAGGTCAGATAGCAGGCCTTAACGTTCAGCGTATCATCAACGAGCCTACAGCCGCAGCTTTAGCTTACGGCATTGATAAGGAAAACGAGCAGAAGATAGTTGTATACGACCTCGGCGGCGGTACATTCGATGTATCCGTTATCGAAATAGGCGACGGCGTACAGGAGGTTCTTGCCACAGCAGGTAACAACCACTTAGGCGGCGATGACTTCGACCAGCGTCTTATCGACTACTTTGTAGCAGAATTCAAGAAGAGCGACGGTATCGACCTTAAGAACGATAAGTTCGCTATGCAGAGATTAAAGGATGAAGCAGAAAAGGCAAAGATTGCACTTTCAAACGCTCCTTCGGTAAACGTAAATATTCCTTATATCACAGCAGACGCTACAGGCCCCAAGCACCTGAACGTTCAGCTCACAAGAGCAAAGTTCAACGAGCTGACAGCCGACCTTGTTGAAGCAACAATGGGTCCCTTCAAGCAGGCAATCAGCGATTCCGGTCTTTCAATGAACGAGATTGACAAGGTACTGTTAGTCGGCGGTTCTACAAGAATCCCCGCTGTACAGGAAGCCGTTAAGAAATATACAGGCAAGGATCCCTTCAAGGGAATCAACCCCGATGAGTGCGTTGCTATGGGTGCGGCTCTGCAGGGCGGCGTTCTCAACAAGGAAGTAACAGGTCTGTTACTGCTTGATGTAACTCCTCTGTCACTCGGTATCGAAACAGCAGGCGGTGTCTGCACAAGAATGATTGAGAGAAACAAGACCATTCCTACAAAGCACAGCCAGATATTCTCGACATACTCGGATAACCAGCCCTCAGTTGATATAAACATCTTACAGGGTGAACGTGAATTTGCCAAGGATAACAAGTCTATCGGTACATTCAGACTTGACGGTATCGCTCCCGCTCCCCGTGGTATCCCCCAGATCGAAGTAACCTTCGATATAGATGCCAACGGTATCGTAAACGTATCCGCTAAGGATCTCGGCACAGGTAAGGAACAGCACATCAGCATCACCGCTTCAACAAATATGAGCAAGGACGATATTGATAAGGCTGTTAAGGAAGCTGAAGCATTCGCCGCTGAGGATAAGAAGAAGAAGGAAGAGGTTGAGGCTCGTAACGCCGCAGATCAGATGGTTTACCAGACTGAAAAGTCGATGAACGAATTCGGCGACAAGGTTACACAGGCTGATAAGGATTCCGTAAATCCCAAGCTCGACGCTCTTAAGGAAGCTCTCAAGGGTACAGACGTTGAAGCTATCAAGAAGGCTCAGGAAGAGCTTCAGACAGCATTCTACGCAGTAGCAGAGAGAATCTACAAGGAACAGGGCGCTGCAGCACAGCAGGCTGGGGCTGCTCAGACAGATGTTCAGGGCGAAGGCACAAATGCCGCAGGCGGTTCGGATGATAATGTGGTTGACGCTGATTACACAGATGCCAACTAATCAATAACATTGCGTATGAGCCGGGAACTCTCGGCTCATATTGCTGATTTTGCAATACTTTATAAAACGGCAGATAATTCTGTCGGGAAGGTTAGACCATTATGGCAGAAAAAAGAGATTATTACGAAGTGCTCGGTTTGCAGAAAGGTGCGACCGACGATGAAATAAAAAAAGCCTACCGTAAGCTCGCCAAGCAGTATCACCCCGACCTTAACCCCGATAATCCTGAGGCTGAAGCCAAATTCAAGGAGATAAACGAGGCAAACGACGTTCTCTCCGACCCGCAGAAACGTGCAAAGTATGACCAGTTCGGCCACGCAGGTGTAGATCCGTCATACGGCGGCGGTGCAGGCGGATTCGGCGGCGGATTCGGCGGATTTTCCGGCGGATTCTCGTCAGCGGACGGCATAGACCTCGGCGATATTTTCGATTCTATATTCGGCGGTGGCGGCGGACAGCGCTCCAACCCCAATGCCCCAAGACAAGGCTCGGATATTGCCATAAGCCTTGACATCAGCTTTATGGAAGCGTGCAAGGGCCTGTCGCACGAGGTTGAGATAAACCGTGCCGAAACCTGTGACAGCTGTCACGGCTCCGGCGCAAAGGCAGGCACAAATCCCAAGACCTGCCCCGATTGTCACGGAAGCGGTCAGGTAAGAGTACAGCAGAGAAGTATGTTCGGTATGATGTCCTCCACACGTCCGTGCTCACGTTGCGGCGGTAAGGGCAAGATAATAGAAACTCCCTGTCCCACCTGTAACGGTCAGGGCAGAGTACAGCGCCGTAAGAAAGTCATTATCAATGTACCCGCAGGTATAGATAACGGTCAGACGCTCTGCGTAAGAGGCGAGGGTAACTGCGGTACAAACGGCGGCCCCAAGGGCGACCTTAATGTACGCATTACGGTACGCAAAGACCCGATATTCGAACGTAAGGGCTTCGATGTATGGTGCGAGATACCGATAACATATTCACAGGCGGTTCTCGGTGACGAGCTTACAGTGCCTACAATAGACGGCAACGTTAAGTACAGCATACCTGAGGGTACACAGCCGGGTACTGTTTTCAGGCTGAGAGGCAAGGGTATAAAGAAGCTCCAGCGTGAAGGCAGGGGCGACCAGATGGTAAGGGTAGTTATCGAAGTACCCAAGAAGCTGAACAAGAAGCAGAAGGACGCATTGCTGAGTTTTGAAAAGGAGCTTACTCCGTCAAACTATGAAAAGCGTACCAGCTTCTTTGATAAGATAAAGAAGTTCGGCGACGATCTTAAAAAGAATTTCCAGTAATAAATATAAGCTGTCATGCGGTAAGACGTATGACAGCTTTTTCTTTTGCCCGCAAAACAAAAAAATCCCCGTTGCTTGTCATTTTCTTCCGGACACGGACATATAATTCTTCAGATGAAAAAGCGAGGAGGATTTATTATGTTCGTTATGACTATGACCAAGCGTAAGCTGATCCGTGCGGTCATGTTTGTGTTAGTGCTGATTACCGGCATCGCTATAGGTGTATTCGCCATACTCTCGTCTATAGACACCGGTGCGGAAAACGTAAAGCTGCCGATATATAACGTAAAACGCACCGACAATAAAATCAGCATTACGTTTGACTGTGCGTGGGGAAACAGCAACACTGACAAGCTGATTTCAATACTTGCCGAAGCCGATGCGAAGGCTACATTCTTTGTTACGGGCGAATTTGCGGATAAATATGCCGACGATATAAAGAAGCTCAGCGATGCAGGCCACGAGATAGCAAACCACAGCGACAAGCATCCGCATATCAAGGGTATGAACGTAAACGACCTTATAGCAGATACGAAGGAATGCTCACGCAAGATAAAGATGATAACGGGCAATGCTCCCACGCTTTACCGTGCGCCCTACGGAGAATATGACGACAAGGCGGTAACCACGCTTTTCGGAATGGGAATGAGCGTCATTCAGTGGAACAAGGACAGCATAGACTGGGATAAGCCGACCCCCGAAACAATAATCGAGCGTACAACAAAGAATATTTCGGGCGGCTCGATACTGCTTTTCCATAACGACCTTGAAAACACGACTCAGGCACTGCCGACCGTGCTTAAAAGTCTTAAGGAACAAGGCTTTGAGCTTTGCACCGTGAGCGAGCTTTTGCTTGAGGGAGATTATACTATCGACTCAAACGGAACTATGATGCCGAAAAGCAAAGCAACGGTAAATCCGATAATTTACAGCGATAATTACGATGCGAATCTGGCGTTTGAAACGCTTGCCGAAAAGCTGAGCATAAGCGATATAAACGCATTGCAGAGCAAGGACGTTTCGATTGAAACCGCCCGTAAATTAGCGTCATATCTTACGCAAGAGCAGATAGCGGCGCTGAAGGCACTTCCCGAAGAAAGCCTTTACAACGGCTTTGAAAAGCTGAAAGAGGCAGTATATGCCCGTGAAAACGCCCTTCCGGGAAGCTCTACCGAGCCGATAATCAAAGACTGATAAATAATATTTCACCGCACGGTAAAAACGCTGTGCGGTATTATTTTTGCGCCACAGTTGACCGACAGTTAAAAATCGTGTAATATAATATAAGAAAATTATATCGGAGGAATTTTAATATGAAAGCTTTACTGATAGTAAATCCCGTTTCGGGAAAAAGAAGAATAACAGGTGAGCTTGTAGAGATAATCGGCCGTCTTGAAAAGGGCGGATATGTAACTACCGTACACGTTACCGAAAGACGAGGCGACGCTACCGAAACCGCAAGGATACACGGCGGCGAATATGATGTGATTGTCTGCTGCGGCGGCGACGGAACGCTCAGCGAAACGGCAAACGGTATGATAAAGGGCGGCCACAAGACAAAAATCGGGTACATTCCGTCCGGCACAACAAATGATTTTGCATACGGCATAGGACTTTCGTCAGATATTATGACAGCGGCTGACGATATTGTAAGCGGAGCGCCCAAAGCGTTTGATGCAGGAAGATTCAACGAGCGTGAATTTATGTATATAGCCTCTTTCGGTGCATTTACTCAAAGCTCTTACGACACACCGCAGAATCTCAAAAACGCATTCGGTCATTTTGCGTACATCTTAAGCGGAATAAAGGAGCTTGCCGAGATAAAGCCGTATCATATGAGCGTATATGATTCGGACGGAATACTGCACGAGGGTGATTATATCTTCGGTGCGGCTTGCAATGCAACATCTGTCGGCGGAATAATCAAGCTCGACGAGAACCTTGTAGATCTGAGCGACGGAGTTTTTGAAGTGATGCTTGTACGTTGCCCGAAAACGCCTGTCCAGATAAGCCTTATGGCAAAGGCTCTTCTCAGCGGAAATTACGATAATGAATTTCTTGATTTCTTCCATACAAAACAGCTTGACATTCACAGTGACGAGGCTCTGCCGTGGTCGCTTGACGGAGAAGAAGCAGACGGCGGAAAAGATACTCATATCGAGGTACTGCACGAGGCAGTGAATATTATTCTTCCCAAGAAAAGAGGATAGACAACGGTATGATAGAGTATATTCACGAGCCTACAGACTTACAGTGCGGTCAGGCTGTGCTTGCTATGGTACTTGGAAAGACGGTTGACGAGATAGTGACATTTCTCCAAAATGACCGTGAAACCACCCTTGCCGAGATGAAAAGAACGTTCAGAGAACACGGCGTTCATATATCCGATGAGCGCATAGCGGTACAGAAAAAGGAGCAGCTGCCTCCGCTTTGCCTGCTCAGCCTTGAAACGCCACGTTGCTGGCACTGGTCGCTGTACGCAGACGGCACATTCTACGACCCCGAACACGGTGTTATGAGTGATTTCCCCCGTGCAAACAGAAAATATTATTGGAAACTGGAAAAGCAGTCCGTTTTATAGGACACAACCTCTGCTATAATATAAACATAACGAGGGAGCGAAAAGCTCCGGACAATAATCACATTCTTTCGTTTTGCGGTCATCGGCTACGGTGACTGCAAATCAAAAATTATCATCAGTCCGTTTTATCGGACAGTGAAGATGTTAAAATATAATCATAACGAAGGAGCGACAAGCTCCGAAAAGTGTACATAGAACCTTCCTTTTCTGCAATGACAGTGACGCTGTTACCGCCGTTGCCCCGACAAGAGCATTCCTTGCGGAATGTTGAAATAAAACCGATATTTTACCTCCTTCTCCCTTCTGTGTTTGGCTGTCATGGCTTTCCCGGTCATTGCAGAATTGCCCGGAATATCGGTATCGGTTATTCCGGGCAGATCTGCAATACGAAAATTACTTATCAAGTCCGTTTTATCGGACAGCGAAGATATTATAAATATTACGAGGAGCAGATGCTCCGATATACATTGTATACCTTTCTTTCCAAACGGCGGTCTGCAAAATACAGACTGCCAACCGAAATTTACAGTCCGCTGCGGCGGATATGAACGTTAAAGGCTGATGGCCTGACAACCCATCGTGAAAGGTCTTTATCTGTTCACTGTTTACATAGTTCTGTGCTGTTTTCATCATTTTTCGGCACAGAGGTATTCTCCTTTTTAACTTCCCGTATCATACTTTACCGATACGGGAAACGGAAGATACGCTGCCTGTTAAATTCTTCGGGCAGGCGTTTTCGATAAATCCCTTTCAGTATTTTGGTTACCGGCCATTTTATGTATTTGGCAAACAGGCTGTCGGTAAGTCTATTATTGTTAAAGTGTACAGTGAAATATATCGCCAACACCGCCGAAAACAGTTTCCGTATCGACAAGGTATTAATATTTTCGTGAGTGTATCGGTGCAACTGCTCTAACATTGACTCTTCAAAAAAACGCCACTAACCTGAGATATAT